>OMLO01000395.1_pt1 | contig 27731 bp, 16 predicted proteins | sample 1674811 | NCBI WGS metagenome assembly OMLO01 (sample SAMN06265003, study PRJEB25207) | coral metagenome | isolation source: Coral host | place: Mexico:La Bocana,Puerto Morelos, Mexico | collected 2008-11-13
TTAATCTAATTATTATTTAGGAACCCATATGGGTCACTGAATGCCTTTTTGACGGGCGAACACCGGTAGTCCAAGTGAATTAAGCATTCAATGACGCCGATTCTACTTATGTGCTCGTCTCAACTTAGCTGGAGAGAAGAACAAACATTTTCGTCATCGCTAAAACTATATAGATTGTTGGAAAAACTTGAAAACCAGAAAAGTAGACAATCGCTGAAAATGTCAACCAATTGCTTCGAGGTTGGAACATCCCTGCGGTAGAACAGCTGGGGCAAATCCGCCTGGGATCGAGGTTGCAGAGACATGGGAAATTCAAAAACCTTTGGCGTTTAAGCAATTGCATTAAAGACGTGTTCACTCAACCATGAATACGAACAAATTAACTGATACATCCTTACGGCTGGGTTTTTTTCCAGGCACAAGTAGCTTACATTATGTTTTCAAGCATAATGATCAATGTTTTTGCAAAAAGAAAATTAAAGCAAGGCTTCTATAAAACTAAATCATTATCAATTTGCCTTTGATTTCCAACCCTGTCATCTTGTTTTCCATTTAGTTTTGGTTTGCGGCATGACACAGGCGATTGTGCCAAGGGATACATCATGCAGGGCTCACAGGCCTCTGGTTCCAACGCACATCATTGGTCTCCCTGTAGCAGAGATAAATTGAGAAAAGTATTTACGTAAGTACGTTTCGTATGTACGTTTCTCTTTTTCTATTGCTGCTTTTTAATGTAGCGCGATAGCCTCGTGGTTACTGAGCTCGACACCAGACAGCTAGCGGTATGGGTTCGAACCTTGGCCGGCGATATTGGGTTGTGTTGTCGTCCTGCTCTAGCCTGTCTCGTCAGGGCGCGCCGGCTAGACGAATATCAGTCTTGTTATTCTCAAAGATGCTTTATAATTAACTAAAATACAATCTTCCAGGTCACACACATGCTTCCACAACCAACCACCTAAACAGCTTCCCAGCCCCACTCTTCTTCCAGGCTTCACCACTGACATAGACAGACAGTGCCAGCTGGCGCACGGAGAGGATTACCGCAGTTGCTCTTCACAAAAAGTGAGATAATCACCAGCACTTTTTACGGATTTTTCCTCGTTTGGAATTATTGTATATTTGAAAATCAATAACTGATCAAAGGGAGCAGAAATTGAGCAGTGTTGAAAGCGCTCGCCTCCCACCAGTGAGGCCGGGTTCGATTCCGGCCCGGTCCGATATGTGGGTTGAGTTGCTCCGAGGGTTTTACTCCAGGTCCTCGGTTTTTCCTCCCTCCACAAAAATTAACACTCCAAATTAAAATTCAATCAGGATAGAGAACCCGCATGAAAACCAGCTAAGGGTGATGTGGCTTCCTCTCTGAATATTTTCTTTACGCAAATATTTTACGTAGGAGTTACGTAGGAGCTTCGTCAGCACCTGCAACAATAAGGTGCCTTTGGAAACAAAGCAAAACGATGAAAGCTGTTTACAATGCTTATTATCAATGCTACGTATATGAACTGTAAAAAAAACTAAAGCGTGTTATCAGTGGCGTTTCCGAGGGTATTATCCAAACGGGGCCAGGCAGTGGGGAAGAAGCACAATTAAATTGACCCGGTTACATTTCGGTGAGTGAGGGAAACAAAGGCGAAAAATATTCGACTGTTTCGGTTTATATCTTGTAAATAAAAACATTACTAATTCATCGCCGACGCTGAAGGTACCTACTAGATCACGGCCATGTACAATTTATATTCTATCTATTTTATTGCTATTACTTATTTTTAAGTGGAGCTGCGACGCCCTTTACTGTCAAAAAGGAGGGACCTGCTACAGCAGAGGAGCACCTGTTGCTGAAGGAACTGAATGTGGTTTTAGAAAGGTAAAAATATTAACGCAAGTAGGTGCCGGGCTAAGTGCATATAGTGGATGCGCGCCTGTTTGCATATGCACAAATGGTCAACCTGCATGTGCTCAAAGCTCGGTCCCGACATAAGAAACAACTTGGTGTATAGTTACCCCACTATAGATCGAATACTGCTAGGCCATCACTGATGACACTATCACTTTGTTAGGCTGTCCAACCTGCTCACCGATGCCTCTATATACTCCCTAGAGAGAGGCAGTAGAGAATGAACTGGCCTTCTCCAAAACACAACGTAATGGTCATAGCAAGACAAATTGTTATAAATCAAAGTGAACCATTTTTTTATCTTTGAGAGTTGGTTCTTAACAGTCCTGTTTCGATTTGAACAAGACTGCTGAATCAGTAAAACAGCAAAGACAGTCTCGATCAGGCCTCAGTTGTTCAAACGCTGCATAACGCTATCCAACGTATAAATCGCTATCCGGTAGATAAGTGTTGACAAAACTAACCACACTGTCCATTTGACAGTGATTTATCCGGTGGATAGCGTTATCCACCCTTTGAACAACTAAGGCATGAGTGAGGCAATGAACATTAGCAACTCTGCGTATTTTACATCTTACATTACATCACTTTCATGCCTGTATTTTGCGAATAATTTACTACAGATAGAGACTGTGCACAGATGATTTGATTACTTCAAGAAATGTTGCTAGACTCGTCACGTGCACCAACTCTCAATGTCCAATCAAACTCAATCCTTGAAAAGTTGTTTGCGTGAAATTGCGTGTAATTAATTATTTTATTATGTTATTCTTCTTCTGGCAGCTTAATTCCTATCTTTCAACTTTAAAATGGTGTCAGGACGACTCCGAAACGTCGTTCGTCAATATCGCTCACTAAACTATTGAGTGCTTTTTTTTAATCTGTAATTTTGTGCTGTTTCCTGTGCTTGTTTTTTAACAAGTGGTGCCGGGCAGGAATCTGCACTGATGTAGGACCAAGTTTACCACCACCAATTGATGGTGGGTGGGGTGGCTGGATGTCCTATGGCGAGTGTACTAGAACATGTGGAGGAGGGGTGAAGTTTCGAAGTCGACAGTGCAACAATCCCGAGTAAGTCTGTAAAACCCTTAACGTTTTTGAAAATGCTCTTAACACTCGAAATTTATAATGACCCTCACACATATCTGCTGTGGATCGAGAAAGCAGAGGTCAACTTACTGACCAAGAGCCCTAACCAAACGGACTCGCAAGTAGACAAGTTGAAATAAAACACGTTCACTTGTGTTGACTTGCGCTCATGTTGATCGAGAACAAATTTGCTCGAAACTAGTCGACACACGTTTTTTACTGTTTGGCCACCCAACCAAAGTCTACACAAGTTGAGTGATGTCGACTCGTTGTTATAACAACTTATTAGCCAATGAAATACAGGATATGTTGCGACTTGTGAGTCCATTTGGTCAAGGCTTAACGCCTTCACCATTGCAATGTTGACGCAGTCATTTTTCGCTTTTGTTTCTTTCAGACCTCAATATTTCGGAAATCCTTGCAAAGGATCCTCAAGAGGACACTTTAAGCTCTGCAACACTCGGGTATCTCAAGTTGATTTCACATGAACAACATCAATTGCCAGCAGCACGTATTATCTTTTCAGTCCAATGCGTTTTCTAAAGCTTTAAATCTTTTTTAATAGGAGTGCAAATTTGATCGCTTCCGTCACGAGCAATGCGAAGAATATAACACCAAAACCACTAAATACCGTGCTCACTTTTTGGGAGGTAAGGTTACTAGTTATGCAAATGATAATTTGTGTTTGGTCTAGTACTAATCCCATGGAGTCCATTGTCCTGTTAGGCTAGACTGCCACTCTACCTACTTAATTAACCACCAGTACCCTTTTACAGCAGAACTTCATCCTAAAGTTTATGTTGCTTGTAGTGAAGTAAATTTTTAACTAACAGAATCTTGGCCAGGAAAACTTAAAACGTAGCCAAGAAGGCTCTGTTTATAGACAATCGAGGATAACTGTTCTCAAACTGCCCTGCGGAATTTTCTAAACCTTATGATCGTGAATATCAATTTAAAGGTTTATATTAAATAAAAAAAAAATATATTGAACTAGTTGATTGTTTAATAAATTTACGCCTACACCTTAGGATCGAGCAAGTGTAGTTTAGCCTGTGTAGCTGGAGGCAGGGGATATTACTTTGGTCACGTGAAGGATGGAACAAGATGTGAAGCTAATCATTTTGTCTATGACGTATGCATTAATGGGCAATGCCAGGTGTGTACAAAACTTTCTTCACTGTTCAACGTATAACTGATTCAGAAACTCTTTACGATTGCAATACAAATTTTATTGACACTCCCTAAAGAGAGCTTTCCAGTGACAATGATAGGTAAATTTTATTTAAGTATCATAAGCTTAAATGATGGCGTTTCTAATCAAAGTGATCTATGAGCGAACCCGTACGTAGATTTCCCAGTGATTGATGATTGACCTGAGCTAACCTCTTATTTGGCCTACTGCATATGAAATAATGCAGGAGCCAATATGTCAAAAACAACACGAGTGATTGAGTGAGCGAAGGAGCTAATCAGCGCGTGTCTAGTATTTAGCTAATCACAATGCACAATGCAATTCGCGCACAGTTTATGTAAAAGTAATGAAATCGAGGAAAGGCGATAGGTATGGCAAAAGGGTTCGAATAAACTTTATAAATGCAGCTACATGCATGCAATGCTTGCCTATTTTTCAATCATCTAACCATTTATTTAAAACGTCTCTTTCGTTCAGAAACCAAACGATGAAGTGAGAGACAAAACTTTCTGAAAAACAGCTACGGCGAAGGATCCTCGTAAAATACCCTGTTTGTTTGGCGGCATAAAAGAACTCGCGTAACTTTGTCATGCAATCAGACGTAAGAACAAAATTAATCGTGACTCATTGGCTAACGTTTTCCTTGGCTTTGTACCAGCAATATAGGTGTATTTTCTTCAAGTTTTGATCGGTTCACGGGTCGGGTTTCCCGTGTTCGATTCTTTGTGATTGGCCAGAGTGATTCTTGACGTTTGATGTTCTCACGAAACTCAGTTGAATACCAGTCCAACACTCAGCATGGCTTGATTTGTTTCCTTATGAAGGTTGTTGGATGTGATAAGAAGCTAAGATCTAGAAAAGTGTTTGACCGATGTTTAAACTGTGGAGGAGATGGTGGCTCTTGTGTTGTGACATACGGGACATACACAAAGGACTATAGAGTATACGGTAAATAACAGTCATGAATTGTCCCATATCCCAACATATACTTTCCCCATCCATTCCTGTCATAGAAGATACATTTTGTCTTTCTTCGACGTTATGTTACATTTGTTGCAGCCTCAGCTTCGGCAACGTGGATAAATATACAGTTTTTGACCGAAATTCTATATCTCAATTAAATTTATGATTCATGGTGGTCAACCTTTTTAATGCTACTCTACAGTAGACCATTTTCGTCAGTATTCTCGGTGTTGGACTGGAACTAGCTTGAAACTGAGGCTAATGCTCGGAGTCCTTTCAAATACGAATGACAGTAATCTATTTTTAATGATATTCCCCGGATGAGCCTCCATTACAAGCTAGTCCCAGTCCAATACCGAGAACACGAAAATGGTCCATCCAGTTGTCATGCGATTTTATTATTTGTCGTCGCTGTGAGAAAAGAAAAATATACATCAGTGATAAAATGTAATGTAGATGAAGCAGACGTCTTATCCGGCTTCACTCACTCTTGGAACTTTACAATCGCGAATCTTTTTGTCTTGGCTTCCTTAGGTGCCAAGAACGGAGACATCATGTTCACCATTCCTGAAGGAGCTACAAACGTTAGAATTGAAGAGATGTCCAAAACATACAACTTCTTGAGTACGTACAATTAATCATATAAATGAATTAGTAAACTATGTCATTTGAAGCCCATACCTTTCATAAGACTAAAGTAAAAGTCACTGGTATGGACAAAACAAGGCTTAGATATTGTAAATATGGAATAGGTTTACCAAAATACTAAAATGTCGCTCAGACCGTTAAATCCGGTAAATACCCTGTAACTTTAACATTTCCCAATTCATTACACCAAAGACACTTATATCCACAAAGACTTTCTTTGTCCTGATACCTAACTTGTTGATTTATGTCTGACTGATATCGGACCCTTCTTCTACTCTCCTTGATGCAATTCATCAAGAATGAAAGACGGTGTTTTACCAAGTTTCTACACACCAAGAAGAGAGTTGAAAATACGATGCTTTCAAAATGTGGAGTGTTTTTGAGGAGCATCGATTGGAAGTGTTTGAAGATATAAATCTTCTCTATATTAACTAAAACTAAGGAAAAACGGAGAATTAAAATCATATAAAAATCTATGCTAATTGAGATCTGATATCCAAACACCGTCACAGTCATGATATTGTTTGTTCAGGCTTTTTGAATTATTAACGATTAATACGCTAATCACTCACATATTTATGCAACTGCATCACCATTCTTAAGTTCCTGAATATAATCTGGTTATTGGTATTGCTTTTTGTGTTTAGGTATTGTGTCAAACAGGACAGGAAAATATTACATTCCAGTTCCAAGCTGGACTAACACCCACGAAGGTGCCGGGACATCAATCTACCATTACATGAAAAATTATAACGACGCGGAGATCATTCTTATTAGAGGACCAACCAATGAGGCTTTGGATGCTATGGTATTGACAATTGATCATAGTATTATTTCTCCTAACAATATAAAAACGATGTTAGGCCAAAATTTGTAGAGAATAAAAAAAAAATTATCAATTTGGGGACGTGTAGGAAGACGTCAATGATCATCGCAGTTAAATTACGTCTTCATATCTTTCTCCGCAGTTCAAATATATGATATTTCAACATTCACTTGCATCAAGGAGAATGTCTGCTTAAACCCACCTTGGATTCTTTCTCTATGAGATTACCACAAAAATGGCATCCACTAAATTTTAACTTAAAGCCATGCCACTGCAAACACGTAATTCTGTTATTAATAACGCATTCATCTTATCTTGTTTTTTTGTGTGATCTCCTCAGTATGTATATTCCGGGTTGCACGGCAATCCAGGTATTTCGTACGTTTTCTATGTCCCTGGAGTTGGGAAAAGCACAAACTTCCACTGGGAAGCAAAGAACGAGGGCGGCTGCAGTGCCACTTGCGCTGGAGGTATAAACTGTATTAGTTGCCTAATCTTCAGATAAACAACACAGTGTAGCATCTCATGACATCCCACATTAAGATAATCCTCACTATTCAATAGCCAATCATGTTGGGTGTGCCAGTCTAATAGGCAAAGAATAAAACGCGAATACTTCTTTATTATTCTCAGTTAGTACGCGCGCTGTGATTGGTCAATTTAGCGGGCCGTACTCTACTGTACTGCCTGCTAAATTCAAAAGTTTTTTTATTTTTTTATTTTTGACGTAAATTTCCAGTATTTTTGTATTATTTGTAAGTATTTTGAGGTCCGCAGGTTAATAAAGGCTATACACTATTTAGCGCAACCTCCTTCAACTAAAGTTTGCATGCATTTTAATGTATTTTTTGCATTGAGTGACACTGGTGCATCATAAAATGATTAAATTAATAATTTCTCTCACTTGATTTAAGGCGTGCAGCTGATCAAGGTCACGTGCCACCGTGACGATGATAAAACTGAGGTGACACCTGGTTACTGCAACAAGGGAACCAAGCCAGCGGTATCAAAACCATGCAACCACGTCCCCTGCCCTAAAGAGTAAGCATAACCATAGTTTACAGAGAAAAATAGTTAAGAAATCCGGTAAACATTGAAGAAGTAAAAAAAAAAAAACAGGCTAAGATCTATATTGGAAGGTCCATGACTCTCCGACATCTTTTGCTTTATGCTCATAGACTATTCATGAATAACATAATCTCAATGCTACTATTGCAATTGGCCATGGTTAGAAGTATGAACTAATCTAAACACCATTTATATTTCTCAAAGTTTTGTGCAGGGTCAACCCCCAAAATAGCAAACAAATACATACAACAAAGAACTATGCCAGGTTTCACAACCAATTTCCTATATTAACTTTGATACACCTACCATATCTTACGAGTCTATAGACCTTATATGAGTATTTATTAGTTTTGATTACATGTCTGTTGAATCCTTGTGGTTCAGATTTAGCGTGGATGTCTGGAGCCCTTGCTCAGAGCATTGTGGAGGTGGTCTGCAGTATCGCAACTTGACATGTGTTCAAGTAGTTTCCAAAGATGTGACTAAAATTCTTCCCGAGTGGGAATGCGCCCATTTGACAAGACCCGCCAGCACACAGAAATGCAATAATATAGACTGTATACAGGAATGGATCGTAGGGGAGTGGACACAGGTTAGGTTTAATTACTGTAATGTTGCTCCTTATTAGTAATTTTTCATTTAAACTCTTGTGAAGTGTTATTGTATTTTTGCTTCTCTTGGATGCAGCGAGGCCGAGTGGCTTGGTATCCGGAGGTCTCGGGTTCAAGTCTCGCTCTGTCCGCTAAGTTGCAGTTGTTTTTCGGTAGACTAGTTGAACACCTGAGTCATGCCTGTAAATAGCCAACTGGCCTGCCTACTACCATTTGGGATTTTTAATCCTATTGTGTTTCAGTTTGAAATATTTATTTCTATCCGTTTAAGTGCTATGTCAAAAGAACTAGCTAGTTGTAGCTGAGCGCACTATAAAGATCTATAAACACTCACGTTTTCTAAACACAATGTGGCCAATGCAAGTGAATACATGAAAAAGAAAGATATGAAGACATAACTAATCGTCGCATTTATACATTCAACTTAAGCAGTTGTGAAATTAATGCCTGAAAACAATTCAGGCATGAACGGGATTCGAACCCATGACCTCTGTGATACCGGTGCTGTGCTCTACCAAATGAGTTGTCATTGTATCAAGCCAACTGGGAACTGCTCATATTGTGAGTTCGTAATATACCCGTAGATGATGAAGAATAATGTGTCCAAAAGTGTACATAATGCATAATCCCTTCTGGTATACTTCCAGTGCTCTGTTCCTTGCGGTAATGGCACTAAAACACGGAGTGTGGACTGTAAAAAGAAGCTTGCTGATGGCAACTGGACTGTACTACCAGATGATCAATGCTATAACAAACCACCGTCGATCATGTCATGTTATGTCATGCCTTGTTACGCTTGGCGACTGGAATACCCCTGCGCTTCATGTGGAGGTAAACGAAACCGACAAACGGACTTCTAACAGAGCGACTTAATTTGGCTAACAATGTACGGACCTCAAATAGACCAATTTGACTAACAATAGACGGATTGAAACCGTACAATGATTGATGACAGACTTTACACGAGTCTTTCAACCAATACCGCCATGGCTAAACTGACCAATCACTTTCGACGGACCAGACGTATCAACTGACATATTGTTTAATTGACTATTAAAATGACTTTGCTCAGTTTGTCGAAATGTCAGTCACCAAACAACAGTTCTTTTCAGAGCTACCTTCACACAGGCGATCACATCATACAAAATACTCATTACCGCAATACTCCCACCTTAGGGTTGGATAACACTTATGTTCCGATCGGTTGCTTCAGAGACAAGCAGCATCAAAACGGACGACCACTTCCGGAGATGGTCGGAAATCATCGTAATGGCATCAACTGGCATCAGATGTCCGAAACAGTAAAGAAGTGTGCGGATGATACTTGGCAAAAACAGTTCGCTGTCTTTGGAGTACAGTTCTACGGCGAATGCTGGTCTGGTGCAACAGGCTACATTACATACGATAAGGATGGTTTTAACTTAATAGGTTGTTGGGAGGGAGTGGGAAAGACTCATAACAACTACGTTTACGCTTTCACAAGTAAGTAAATTTGTTGTCACATTAGTTACTAAATGGCAATTTATGAAAGTTGCCTTTGTGACCGGTAGTTAGATTATTTAACTCTTTTAATAAGGCCACTTTCAGACGTCGTTTTTGGTTTCGGTGAGGTGTTCGTTGTTTCAACCCATATTTAACTTCTGTCCTTTACCGCTCTCTCCTACGTCCTCTTATTGTCTTACTCGTACTTTTTTTCGCTGGTTCTCTGTTTCTGCGGCCATCAGGGGTCCATCTGAGAGCTATTTTCCAGCGTTAGGGCTGTTGGAGGCGTGCGAGGCAAATGACCAATGTAGGATTGGCTGACTTCAAATTGGGCCACTAGCGTCAGCTCTCTTTTGTTTAAGCTTCCACTTGAGCTCAGACTTCTGATTAAGTACATTCTTTTAAAAAAGGAAGGTTTCGTTTTTAGCTCTGCTTCATCACAAACGTCCTCTTAAAACCCAGCATCGGCTGAATCAAGCTCGATGCATTTGACCGTAATTAGATTATGCGTCAACCATTCTTAATTTGTTTTTACCACCAGGCTTAGTCTCGCAACCACTCGTCGACTGCATCTACACCGTAAATAATCAGACCGTCAGTGACGACAAGTGCAGTTCGGAAAAACCTCTCGTCAATATGAAATTATGCTCACAGGTATGCAAGATGGGAACCACAAAATAAACAAACACTGGATTCCACACTCAACAGGTATGTGATAATTTCAGCCAGTTTAACTAACTGAAAAACTGAAGTTCAGAAAGGATGTCTCAGTATCATTTACACTGATTATATATACTGATTGTGGCAGGCGCGGTGGCCTTAAGGTTAGTGAGCTCGACTCCGGATCGAGCGGTCCGGGCTCGAACCCTGGCCGGGGATATTGTGTTGTGTTCTTGGGCAAAACACTTTACTTTCACAGCGCCTCTCTCCACCCAGGTGGGTACCGGCGAATTGAACACTGGGGGTAACCCTGCGATGGACTGGCATCCCATCCAAAGGGAAGTAGCAATATTCCTAGTCGCTTAACGCTACAGAAACCGGGATAAGCTCCGGCCTGATGGGTCACTTAGGCTCGTATGCAGACTTTACTTTAACCTTACCATAGATACTGATTAGGTGTTCCGTTAGTCTAATAACTTTGTGGTAAAGCCCTTGACCGTTACCCCTGCTGTCAATAAAATATTGTATATCATGCTATACAAAACACAGCCAATCAGAATACAGGAAAGCAGTTATGTTGTGAAGGCATGTTATAAAATAAATAGATAAATATACAACGATTTCTTGTGGTATATCATACAGTATCCCACTTGTCACTTGGCATACACACGAGCCTTTAGATGAGTATGCACATCGAGATAATACGAGTCCCTCGTGGGATATTTCGTGATAGACTACTCGAGGGCGTTACATAACTAGTATATTTTTTGATATAAACCGTTATGAATGTTTAAGTAAAACATTTTTTTCTCACTGAGCTGTCGGGATAATTTCTGATCCAGTTATTTTGATCATTTCAGACAACTTAAGATGGCTGAAATCATATCATATGTGCCGCTAGAAGAAAAAGTCTGATGCAGCTCCATAAGTTTTACGTTTATTTTTGTTAAGGAAGTAAGATGCGCAAGGGATTTAATAAACTTCTCATTACAGCTGAAATATTCTTGATTATTTTAAGTTAAAGTTAGCCATTCTAGCAAAGAGCATTGGGTTACAGTTTCAATGATGTGTCAAGTTGACAAAGGAATTAAGTCCCGCTAAAGAAAATGCTATCGATGTATTTAACAGGTTCAAGTCAATTTTTCCCGTCCGTGACTCAAATGTACGATAATCAATTTTAGTGTGAAATGGTGCAATGGTGGGGTAACGAGTGATAACAAGAAATAAGAAATAAAAGAAGCGGAGTTACTCATGACTGATAAGTATTATATCGACCACTTCCAATTTCACCCATAACGCAAACAGTTCGCGCGCGCTAGCTATTGGAAGTTACTCAAGACTGATAAGTATTATATCGACCACTTCCAATTTCACCCATAACGCAAACAGTTCGCGCGCGCTAGCTATTTTAGCAGTCTTTTTTTACATAGAAAACACTAAAAATCGTATTGACAGGTTTCCCCCATTCAATTTTAGACATCTTGTTTCACATTGTCTCTATTTTTCTTTCTTTTACGTTAGTCCTCGATCAATTTAACCGCCTTTTCATAAACGAACTTAACCAGCGGACGTTCCAAGTGTTAGCCGTTGGCATGGAAACTTTGCAGGCTCATGAACCTCGTGACAAACTTATTGGCATAACAATTCAACTCACCCCCTCGAATGGTGTAGCCATGTATTTACAAAACTGATTTTATCTTCACAAACAAGAGGCTGGCTGAGGGTTTGGACCAATTGAACAATCTAACGAATGTGTTTAGCGGGTAATTATCGCTTCAGTGATCAGTTACCTGTCCTTTTCTCTACATCGACTAGTTTCAACCAATTAAAATTCGCGCTCACGACAAACACTGGGTGACCACACGTCTTTCTGTCAACCACCAATTAATTTGCACTTCTTCCTTTCTTCCAATATTAACCCCCTATAAATGGACGATGACGAGATTAGCAAAATCTGAGTAGAACTGAGCTTGGTAGCTCTATGTGAGTTATCTGCAGAGTAAAACAATGAATGTTGCAATAAGACATTATTCGCCATGCCCAGGACAAAGGCCTTTGTTGACAGAGTATGTTTTCTAAACGTCCTTCGCGACTGTTCGTTGACTTCGTTAAAGCGACTCCTCGATTGCTTTGCTGTCATGGTTCTGGTTATGGTGTCACTAACTTTGATTTACAGGCCTCTGACACTATTTCGTGATCACAAGAGAATTTACGCAAACGAAAAACCGGTTGTAGACATTGTTCTCTCAAGTGATTTTGCTGATGATGGGTTTATGTTCGTCCCATTGCACGGCAAAGAAAAATACCTGTCCTATGAGCCACCAGTTGGTAGTTGGAGCAAACAACTTCAAGCGTTCGAAAACGCCGTCATAATATCCAAATTGTTAAATAGAACCCTTGTAGCACAGCATCTCGCAAGTGAACTCGAGATTAAACGACTTAAGAAAATTGTAAGGAGGACTTTACAGCCTGATTCGAAAGTTTATGACTTTCTGGACAAGAAATTCACGGTTCCAATATCTTCCATTGTGGACCTGAAGCACTTATCAAAGCTGGTTAGAGTTCATAGTATATCACATCAGGAGTTTCTAAACAAATTCAAAAACTTGTCATGGCTTGACGTATGCCATCGACCTTCAGTAGGATTCTGGGTGGACTATATACCATCGCCGAACAATCACAATGCGTGGAAAGTGCTACAGGCGCAAAACTTTGTACCTTTACCGTTTTCTGTTCATGCGGCGGAGCCTGTTTGTGATTATGGATTACAGATCAAATCTGATTCTTATAAACCAAAGCCTTTCATCCGCGGAATTATCTCAGAGCTAAGCCAAGTTAAGGAAGACGTTGTCTATTTTCGAGTGGGATCCTTAGCAACCACAGATATTCGTTTTTTGTCGAAGAAGCGCACTGCTCTTGCCCAAAAATGGACTAGTGATTACATTCGCTTTACCCGCTATGTTCAGGAAAAGCTTCAAACGATTACGACCATGATAAAACAGCCATATAACGCGGTGCTAATTTCAACACAAGATGAGGCTGGAAACCTAACCAATACCATAAATTACAGACTGAAGCAAATGGAGAGGTTGAAATTTCGAGACCTGACAAATGTTTTGTACGTTATAACTCACATCAACAATCTAACAGTTTTTGAACCATTTAGAACTGAAGGATACGAAATTCACTTATCCAAAAGCCTTATTCCTATCGGTATTACCTCTTTTGTGCGATACGATGTTACAGAACTCCTTGGATTAGCAATCTGTAAGTACGCTCGATTGTATGTGGGCTCAACAGAACCATATCTTATTCGTCGAGGGCGCATTCACGAGGCGAAAAGGAAGGACGGTCTTCTAGTTGATCACGTATCTGTCAGGTGGGCTTTACACACTGTTAAAAGAAAGCATCGCTTTAGCGCACCTCGTAACGTCTCTGCCCACGGGCACCTTAAGCAGCGGACTCACAAGACAAATTACATTTTTTGTACCATCTGCAAATTCATGCAGAAAACACCAAGATACCAACTCTGTTTACCACAAATGAGTGAATGTGCAAAGTTACACCTTATTTAATAAAATGTTCTACGTAAAATCCGAGTAAGAGCTGTGCATGAGCCGAGATTTTCGCACAGATAGCGCATCAATTAGCCTGCGAACGCAGACCTATTTCCAACTGGCGGAGATAAGCGACAGCCGGTAATAAGTCTGCGTTCGCAGGCTACGCATCAACCTGTTTTCCATCGACGCAATCATGAATATTGTTACTGCCCTTGGATGGGACGTTAGTCCATTGCGGGGTGCCCCTAACATTTTGTCTTAGGTTCCACAAGAGTTTGCAACTTCACATTATATTCTTTTTAATTAAGGGAAATTGAACTCGAGCGTCACTTTCTCGTGGAATAAAAACTTTCAGCAAAAGCTGAATTGAACGGCAAAATCTACAAGTTTTTGAGTTTTTGTCACCAGAGCAGCCCTGCGAGCCGACTTGGACGTTTCTTGAATATTGCATGAGTTGAAATAATACAAGATCGGAAATTTGCGGTTGCGGTCAGATAAACACTGGAGGCCATTCAATTCGAGTTTTGAATGAAAGGAACGTTAGTGACGGTGAAAATTTGTGTACTCTGTGATTGGTGATTCTCAAATCAATCTGATATAGTGTTGGAGACACCTTATAGCTTCGATGCAGTTGGCCGTGAGCTGTAGTGAGCTATCCCTCGCTCGGTGCCGTGCCCTGAAACGGACTGGAACATTTGCCCCAGAAATCAAACATTGATACTGATTCTAAGAACTGATGTTTCGATGTTTCATTCGTGACATAGATCAGATTCAACTATCATTTTGAGACTGGAAAAGTTGTATTTTTAAATAAATGTCGTTGACATTTTGTTTGTTGGGTTTGTTAAGTTTGAGAAAAAGCGATGGCTCCTTTATCTTAAAGTGATTTCAAGACCAATTTTGTGTTTGGTTTAATTTAGTCTCGCACCACTGTCGACTGAGCTAGAGTTTCTGAGTCGTTTTCTAAAAAAGAAACAGCTTTTTCTTTTTTTCTTCCTGCTTCTCGTTTCTGTTCAATACCTCGACGAGATATTTTTGTACCCAATTTTGGTGCAGCCACGTAAAATATTATTTAAATTATATAAATTCTCGATGAACTTTCCTCCATTTTAAATCACAGAAACAAAAACTTTGTGATCATGACGTCAATCGTGCGTCTGTCCTTTAATAGATCATAGGCAAAAATCAATCAAAATACGAGGTCAAGTTGGGTTATTATATAATTCAGAATGTATTTCTATTCTTGAATGTGATCAGTGCTGTGGAGCATGCACTTGACTGAAGTTTTGTGATTTACGTTTTCCAACTGTTTTCCAACATTTAAATTGATGCCATTATTTTCCTTACCTTTACTGAACCAAACATGACAACCGGTTATAAAAAAAACACCATTTATTGGTATTCACGCCTTAATCAACCTGTGTGGCAGACGTTTCCTCTCCTAGAGTGTTAGAAGTATTCTACTCGTTGTCTATAGCTGCTATTCAGATCCAACTTGTGAGATGTTAATAGAATGTTTTATATAGTTTTATAATGAATATTTCTAGCCCTAATCATTTCCAACAATCACAACTACTGCAGTGCGACTTTTCAGCCGGTTCACCAGAAAAGCAAAAAGAAGTAGACACATGTTTGCTAGATGCATCCGATTCTTTGTACATACCTGTTGGCTAGAACTAATCACTGTATTGGTGAAAATGGACCCACTACACCTAGGTTCTTGTATTTATTACTGACTCACTAGCTACCAGACCGAGTTATCCACAAGCCAAGGAGGGACTCGTCAGCACTGAGGAAGGCACAGTAAATTCTCATATTACCTACATCGTATTTTCTACACTTATGCTTTTTTTTAAGCCATCTGTTTAATACCTACCTAATATCAACACTTTCTTTTTTGAAGCAAAGTCTTAAGTTTGAGTTTATTTTCAGCTGAAAATACTAACGCAATTGAAGCCTGGCACGGAAAAGGCCATTACGCTAAATGCGAGTAAGATTCTCGAAATTATGAAATAAAAACGTTTTACAGAGGACTTCCTTAAACTGTGCGCAGTGCTTCTGTGCTCTGGTCTCTCTCCTTCTACAAACACGATTCCTTTTGAAAGGCTTTTAACTTCCTGAGGGCATCCTTTATGAAGGCCGCAGAATTCTTCACACGAAGGACAAATCAATGATCCGTTTATCTTCCAGTCGTTAAGTGAACCGGAGATTTCCAGATGTTGTCCCTTATGATTACAAGTGTAAAACTTCCCTGCGACTTCCACTTGTAACCCTCCATCGCAGTGGTATTTGTAACATCCGCTTCCCCAGTCTACCATTGTTCTTGTTAAATAGCCTTTCTTTGCCAGCCATTCCCGCCCTTGCTCGATACACTTGGCGCCAGGACCGTAATGTTCCAGAGCGTAGTTATCAAGCATGGTGGGAGAGTTTTCTGCCATCGTGCAGGTAGTTTCTCGTTTCGCGCCGTCCGTTCCTGTTAACGTGAACTTCTGGTAGAATGGGCAGTAATCCGCTAAAGGAACAGCACCCCCATAAGATGCTGTATCCCGAATAACTAAATCAACTGGTTCATCTACATCTGGGTTTTTTTCACTGATTGGAAGATGATTGAAGTATTGATATTCCTCGGGTAGAGCCCTGTGGTACTTACGAAGATTGCACAAGGCTACTGACAGCTTGCTGTGCGTACAACGCATATGAAGTGGAGTCTTCTTGATGGCGTAACAGAAAGGCACCGCAGATTTCTTTTTCCGTAGGTGCTTTTCCATCCACGTTTTACAGCTTGTCTTTGTAAAAAGACAACCCAGTTCTTTCCCCCAGTCTAGTTCATCCGCCAAGCTGTAGTTAGCTTTATACCATCCCGTGTCCTCCATCAGTGCAAACGTAATCCTGGAGAAAACTGGATTCTGTGTGTACGTACCTGTCATTGCTTCGTTTTCGAACAAACGCTTTTCCCAATGCGTGTATTCTGTCCCCACCCCGCCTTGATTCTCGATCTCTGCTCCTTCTAAGCTCGGGCAGTTAAAATGCCTTCGTACTTCTCTTTTTACTCGAGGTGTAACAATCATTTGTACTTGATGTGTGATGTCTCCGTGTCGTGTTGCCCAATTCTTTCGTTCCACCTTTTTCACGATCTTGGAATTCCATTGATATAGCCCGTATTTCTCGTTATACGGAGGTAAGCCGTGCTTCTCTCTCGGTGTGTAAGGCACGCCCTTCTCATTCCTGTAAAATGCGAAAAGTCCCGCGCTAAATCCCAATGCGTGGAATATTTCGTGCTTCACAGTTGACAAAAGATTAGGGTAGTGCCTCGGGTCTGTATCGAGGCGATTGGGGCAAATGTTCGCAAATCCAGCAACAGGTCGATCAAGAGCATGTTCCTGTTGGCAATAGGAGGCATACGCGACAGCATTGGCCAGGTTACAGTGATCCGTTTGAATACAAGAGACATACAGTATAAAATCCCGTGATTCCACTCCCATTCCAGACTCCCACTCTTCACCCGGGACATTAAAGCACTTGACACCCTCTTCGTCACACACGCGACACTGATCTAAGTGGTCAGCAGGCACATTTACAGGTCCGCACTGCGTGTTAACACAATCCAGCTTACAAAACTGAACATCTCCCGCCTTGTCGCCTTTGATGTCCTTCAGAAAGTACGCATTGTTTTTACAAGTTCTTTGTAGTTTTATAGGGAGACTGGTCGGTCTCACGCTGAAAGCTTCATGAAAGTAATCTACTGCCTCAGGAATGAGTTTTCCTGTAATTAAACCGTATTTATCTTCATCTAAATTGCCGATGCTGTCGTCATAAACTACTTCAAAGCGCATTTTCTGTGAAAACGGTTGTCCTCTTACGAAGTGTGGCTGTCCAACATGGACATTGTGATTCATTTCGTGTTTCTTCGGTATCCAGTGATGCGCATGCGCCACAGGCTTTATCCAGCACAGTGCATACAAAGCACAAAGGACAATAAGCCTATTGACTGAAGATCTTCTTTTGGAATGTTTGATGTTCAAAGGAAAGCTAGGAAGAGTGCTTCTTTTAAGACAGTGAAAACAACCACCTATACAGGAAAGAAATTAGAAACTGTTAATTAGGCTTTCAACGGATTAAACTAATTACAACATAATTACAGCACCACAAAGCAGAGCCCATTGTTCTTAATTAGAGAACCAAATGTATAAACGCATGTGCCTCCGTAATACCGTGATGGCAAATGTCTCCCTTTCCCTATTGTCTTTCTAATGTTAAAAAGGCAAGACTTTTCACAGCTACTTGCTTGAAAAAATCGCACAATAGCCCTTTGAACAATTCAACCCGCTAAACATTAAGACAACCATATCGATTGACAGTTGCCAAGCGAAAATAAACTTTTTCAAGTGAGGCAAGATGAATAGCGAGATCATACAGCACTGCCTGAAAAAAGAAAAAATTATGAAGTACCAATTCTTCACACTAAACAACATCTTTTCAAAGTAAACAAGATTGTTACACGCAGGTTTCTTCATGCTCTTAACAAAGATAACAAAATGTAGCCGGCAACTTCTGTGACGCAAAGGTTAGTTCTGTGAAGTAAATATAGATTGCTCCTCGAATGTTTTTAATCTAACTTATGTTGTAATTTGTAAAAGAGTAGTTATCGTGGAATACAATACAACTTATAGTGAATTGTTACTGTGATAACTAATGCACGGCGCCTGAATAACCGAGCTTGAAGAGTTAGTGAATAACACGGGAAATGAATTGTGGCTAATGGCCAGCCACAAACCTGATTAAACAAAAAAGCGAAGAAAACAGCCAACCGCCATACTTTACACACCTTTTCTTGCCGTCATGTTCGCAGATAACTCAATGGACTCTCAAAAATATGTAAGCTCAGTTTGCCTTTTGTTATTGCCATTCGAGCGAGTGTTCTATTTCTGTTGTACGTGGTAGCGTGTTATCTTTTAGCAGGTGGGGTTAGTATGTCTCGATAGGTGGTCACTCTGTTTCTACTCTCAGATATGATGAAATAAATTGACTATTCTAAGAATAACAACTTAGTCTTAAAAGCTTTCTTTAACTTAATTTAAGTCTGCCTTCACAAGAACAGCTTCGACCTTGGAACTGGGATACGAAATTTTTAATCGTTTATTGTGAAAAACCGTTTTTGTCAATTCGCATTTATTGTGAAAAACATTTTTTGCCAATTCGCATCCCTGAGCCAAATATAGATACAAATCCAATTTAATTCTTGTCTAATTCTAGAAATAAAGAAATTAACCTTTTGAAAGCGTAAGTTGACATTGAATAATCATTGACCTTTCTTATCCAAAAAAGTCTTTTCAGATGAAATTCAGTTAACACCGAGTAAATCGGATTTTAAAATTTATCCGAAATAAGGTGACTCGCATATATTCACCAATCCTTTCAACTTACGGGCATGTGGCACGAATATCAATCTTCGCTTGTTTTAAAAAAATACTGTTTGTCGACGATTAATTGGTAAACTGAGGCAGATAAAGTTAATTCCATAACCTATTTTGTTTTTCATCTACTTCGCTACTCATTTAGGCCTATTTATCGCTTTACGGTTTTAAAGATAGAGACATTTGTCGATTGACGGTAAAAACCTGTAGTTAAACTGATTGTGGTTATAATTTTACATCCGTATATAGAGTCTTATTGTGTGACCTATTTGGATTTTCTGGAGATCTGTTCATGCATGAAATGAATCAAAGCTTTTCCCAAACCTAAGTACGAGGCCATTTGTTTTTCATAACGATCTACCTCGAATTTTGGAGGATTTTAAACTTGGGAACTTTTTTGAGAGTTGGGGTTAAATATAAATTTATGGTTGATCATCGCAGTTATACACACACCTTGAGCAGTTGTGAAATAAAAGCCTGAACGCGATTCGAACCCATGACCTCTGCGATACCGGTGCAGTGCTCTACCGACCAAGCTAATTAGAGCGTCAGTTAAACTCTACTTTCTTTGTGTAGATTGAAATCAATGATTTATTTTTTATTTTAGCAGCCACTAGAACTGAACTTCTAAATTTACGAATATGATTGGCCTAAAACAATGTTGTATTCTACCCATGTAATCCAGATTCTCCCACTTTAAGCGGTAGCATTTGGTAGGAGTTGCAACATTTACAAATATTGTGGCTATATATGTTGCTTCTAAAACTGTATTGAATTAATCTGAAAGGTCATAAAGTGACCAAGCAAGAAATTGGCAAATTAAGGTTTAGCTCTTGCAAAACACTAGCTGGAGACAAAATTGAGATATTTTTATTACCTCTGCCATAAGAACAGTCAACGCAGGAAGTAAATTTTAGAGAGTTATTTTAACTCTAAAATTGGAATACTATAACATCAACTTAAACGTGAGAAGAAATTGAAAATTTGTATATACACTTGCAATTTTGGTCGGCCCTCCCATTGTTCAAGTTTGTTATGACCGTTAGTGAGCAAAATGTTAAGTTTTATTGTTTGTCGATATAAAATAATTAAAAAATATCGACTTCATATTAACCGCTGGCTGGTGTATACGAGATCACCTTTAATAAAGACCTCAATGAAGTTTCGCTGAACCGATCCGAGGAACTTCGTTCAAGGTTCTCGATCTGCCTTACAAACCTATTGCTTGATTAATAGCAACAAATAAACCGCAAAACCATTTCATACTGCTCTTAGAGATTCTGTTACAAACACTAGTTGAATAAGAAACACGAGGGGATAGTTTTGTTCCCATGTAGCAGGTTGCAAAGGAAGTCCTTTTATGGGTAAATAAATGACAGGTTTTGAGTCTCACTCCAAGACACACTCGTAAAGTAAACACCTATCTATGGACTAAACACAATCCTCACTGAAAATGGTTCTCACGAAACTTTTGAAAACTTTGAAAAAGAAACTCAGCGTAAAACAAGAACAGTGAACTCAGGAATAAACGACAATGATCATGATTTCAAATTAGCTATTTCAAGTGGCGTAAACTATCACTCTTACATGACAAGTTACGAGGTCAGTCTGACAATCACCCAAAGAAAAAATATTTTGTTACCTGTTGAGTATTTTTCTTCTTGGCTAATCTTTTTGTTCACCTGGAAATGGCTTCACGTTATCGTCTTCTATTCGTATTTGGCTGTAAGGTAAAAAGCGAATAATTTTGTTATTATGGCACTTCGATCAAAACTTGTGTCTCCGCGCTTTGATTCTATATTTGTAAACTAGCTTTCCGTGCTTACCAATTCTCGTTGTCTTTGCTTCGCTCCACCACTGTCATAGAATAGTAGTCAAACCAACATGAACAGCATCCTAAAGTGATTATAATGGTGAAAAACAGCACAAAGAGCGCAAAGCAAAGATTTAACGAGGCACAAAAGACCATTTCTTTGCGCCGCGCGTTCTCATGTTACCCGGCTAGACCAGGCCATGAGATCATAGAAACATCTTTCCAACTGTTTACATTGAATGACGTAATTAGGCAGGCAACCCGCTAGACCTGGATCGGAGGCAAACAACTGCTACTACTGCGCAAACAAGCGACGCGCAGAATCGGCCCTTACTTCCGTACCACTGCTCGGCCAAGCTTTTTTTCCGGTTTCGAAGAATTCTCCTATTCTGACTGGTATACGCTGGTACACTGGTACACACGTAGGGTCAAGGAATCTTTTCACATAGGATTTTCGATAGGATTTCACCATAATATCATCAACAGGGATAGTGAAATTACAATTCCTGAAGTCCACGATCAAAATATACGCAACAACAGGAAAACGGCACAGCAGCGGACCGCTGAGGGAGCAGCCGTTCGCCTGAACAACTAAGCAATGGGATGGTCGAAATGCATCAATCATAGCCGACCTTTGCACTAAAGATAATGCCGTGCAATCAGCCCACCCCATCTCATGAAGAAGACTTGCAGTAACCTCAGGGATAAATGACTACATCGTGAGACAAACGATAATACACTTAATCAGGAGTTGTTATTTTCGGGCACCTGGATGCCCAACTCAAGATATTTAATACATTTTCTAGTTTGAAGAGAACTAAGAACTCCCGGCCACGTTAATTTTTGCATAACTTTCGGAAAAGAGGAAAAAAATGATTGACATCCAGTTGAACTCGAGGTTTCCTCTAGGAATTAGTTTTGTTGTTTGTTTTTTTTTTTCTTGCTATGACGGTTGCCTGTGAGTAATACTCCACCGCAAAATCACGCAAATTTACGCTTTGCTTCAAAATTAAGCGAAAAATCAAAAATATCGGGTAACTGTTATTTTTTTTTTTCAGAGAAAAGCAAGCTAGTTTCGTGGATAAACGAGATAAATGGTCACCTTCTGCTTCCCTGGCAGTTTCATTAATTCTTGAATTCATCATCGAAAGTGGGCGGGGTGGCGAAACAAAGTGGGTGGGGCAACTGGCGTCACAAACATTCTTGTAATTCCAGACAATTGGTCATAGACCAGCTGTCTGTTTTACACTGTACTTTACAGTTTCAGGTCTTTCATGACTTCTTGAATTCATGACTTCTGGAATTCAACGACGAAAGTGGACGGGCTGAAGGGACAAAAGTGGGTGGGGCAGTGCTGTGGATCGCCGCGAATCCCTGGTTTTCGTAGTGAAAAAGAAGATCAACAATTGTGTAACGAGGTGTTCAATCAAGCTAAATTTTCAAACGTAATCAGTTAAAATAATACAAACACAAGAAGGAAAACCCCCTCGTGGAGGTACCATTCAGTAGCTTTCATTTGTCGACACGCAGTTTCACCAGAAAGTACATGAACGTATCGGTTACTAGCTTTCATTTCAATGGTCACACTCAAGGGTTTCATTGACGGACTTAAATAGTTAGAACCACCTTGTACAGCATAATAAACAGTACGACATGAGAGTCCTGTTCAATAGCTTTCATTTAAATGGTCACACCAAAGCAAGGGTTTCTTCCTCGGAGTTAAAGAGTTGGAACCGCGTGTACGACATATTATAAACAGTACCACATGAAAGAAATACTCAACTGAGCTTTCATTAAAATGGTCACGCTCAAGGGATTAATCCACGGACTTAAGAGTTATAACCACCTTGTACAGCACAATAAAAAAACCCACATGGAAGAAATGCTCAATGGCTTTTATTAATTGCACACCAGAGGAAAGTTGCATAATTTCAATGCCTTTCCGTTAACATACATTAAAGTCAGGATAGTAAAGTTTTTTTCCAGCCTGCTTCATCCTGATTTCAGTCGCATCACCCACATACAAGGTATGACATGGAATTTACGTCTAATTTCTGATGTCAATATCCGTCATCTGGCAACCTCATTCTCGTGAAATTTTAAAGGAAAGCCCTGGGAACGAGTTTGGCCATATTGGATTTCTAATTTATCCTTGATCTCAGGAAAACCCCAAAATTGACTGAAAATTAATCAAACCTAACAAAAAGATACCTATTCAAAACCTGAAAAACTAGAAGCGTTAGCTATCGAGCTTCTCGACAGCAATAATTTTTAACGACTTCAAGTTGGTAAAAAAAAATTGAGGTCGAGAGATCAATCAAAAGCTTTGAGAACAGAAAGTCTCTTGTATTAATGTGTAAAACACCCGTGTGTGTTCTGTTTGATCAAAAACTATACCGTCTGTTTATTCACAAACAACAATTTCACCACAAGGAAACGCCCGACCGGAGAGACAAACTGTGTGATGAAGTCATGGATGAGTTAACCTTTTTCATGGATGACCTATTTTCTTCCGGTTGTAACTCTCCAAAACCCACGAAGCATTTGAACCAGAAAAATGGACAGAAAACCTTCCAGGCCTCGCCATTTACCCTTGTATGTGAACCGAAACAACGCGCTCCATTCGTTCAAGAACAACGCACACAGGTATTACATCGCTTGGTTTATTTCAATGCTGCGAATCATCATGTGGAAACTGAAATGTGTTGCCTTCAAAGGTCAACAGCGTGTTGTGATGGTAATGCTATTGAAGAAAAGAGTCCTGTGTCTTATCTTTACTTGTTCAATTTTCGTTACCGTTTACACAATGATGATATTTACCAACAAATCTTCGAATCTCTGGAGTACTTCCCTAAGCGAAATGATTTGTTTATCTGAACAGAAAATATATATTGACGGCCGACTGTTATGTGAAAACAACCAAGAAATGAAATACCTGTCTTATCAACCACCTGGTGGGGGATGGAATAACCAACGTGTTGCGTTCGAAAACGCGGTTGTTTTGGCCAAGTTGTTAAATAGAACTCTTATTGTTCATCCATTAGCGCCTCACCAGGAAATACTTCGACTGAAAAGAAAGCGTAAAATGTCGGCAGGTTATGAAATATACAACATGCTTCCTGCGGATAATCTTCTGCCATTATCTAAAGTCATTGACTTGAAAGAATTGTCGAGACTTGTTCCCGTCAAAGAGATCACTTCAAGTCATGTAGATTTTACAAAAAAATACAAACATTTGAGGTGGCGTCGAGTTTGTCACAACGGATTGGTAGGAATATGGGTTGACACCATTCCAAAGAGGACGGAAAAATGGAAACTTCTTCAACGACACATGGAAATAAATTTGCCCATCTATGGAGAGTTGCCACTCTATCGCCGCATTTGCAAAACAGAATTGAAACAGTATGGCAACACGAGTTTTAGGCCTGTGTGGGGAATATGGAATGAGTTATCAAACAGAACAGAAGATCTGCTGTATTTCTCTGAAGGATCTTTGTATATTAGAGAGCTTCTCTTCTTTGATAAGTCAACTGTCTTAGACACGCATGAGTGGATAATGCAATTCATTCGTTTCGCGCCGGACATTCGAGAACGCGTCGCGGATGTCCTTAAAGCGATGGGTCATCCTTTTAATGCACTGCACGTGCGCAGGACAGATCATCCGTCAAGTTTTCACATGAAACAAGAATACTGGCTACAGCAACTAAACTCGCGAGATGCAGTGAATTTAACAAAAACTCTATACGTTGCCACCGACGAACAGAACAAAACTTGGTTTAAAACTTTCAGTGAGGCAGGCTACAATTTATTTTTCGCTGAAGACTTCAGTGATCAGTTACGACTTGGAAATGTAAACCCTGCTGTCGTTCAGGACATGTTAGGCTTGTGTGAGCAGCTTATCTGTGCGCATGCGGACCATTTCGTTGGATCGTATTATTCAACATTTACCATGTACATTAAACGCCTAAGGAAACAACTGTCTTGGAAAAAGAGAATGTTACGAAAGCCTTACACTTCTATCGTATGGACTGGAACGAGTGATGACCAAAATTAACATCACCACACTTCTTCTTCTGGTGACAAACTCAGAAAAAACTTCAAAATCAGCTTCCGTCTTCTATAAGGCGTATTGTATAACTAACTACGTTAGCGGGGGAGATGAACCGAATCCTGGGCTGTGATTGGCTACTCGAACGGGTAAGGTGGCGCTATCTTGCTCGCTCGGGATTACCCGATGTATCCCATACCTGGAAGGAAATAGTGTTCTTTTCGTTCTTTTTCCATATATTAAGGACGTTCACGCGAAAATTTTCTACTCGATAGATTTCTTTTAAACTTCTACTGCGGACAGATAATGATATACTTGTTTCAGTAATGAAATAAAAATTGGGGGTCACCGGCTTCGTTTCAGAGATAATTAAAAGCGTGTGGAAAACTAGTCTGATTTTGAGAAATTGGTGCGCGTAATTCAGCATGGTCTCTAGGGTCTTCAGGTTAAAATATCAAAGATAAGTTAACAGAGGCAAACAATCCTAATAACATTTTGTATAAGTGAATCTGTGGCTTTAACAATTCCGAAAATTGTCATCATTTTCACAAACCTTAACCCTTAAAGAGGCTTTTGAAACTGACGCACAGCTCAACGAAGAGGTCAAATGAACGGAATTCGATGGAGCGTTTTGCCAAATATCCAAACTTCTACACGATAGATTTTTTTCATTTTTTTGCAAAATGTAGAAAGTCGGTAGAGAAAATGACCCATCGAAAAGAAAATAGGGGTCACCGAACGTTCAAGATCGTTAAATCCACGCAAAGTCATAGCAATGGCCGTTTTCCCTATTATTGTTCACTTTACTACTTAAAACGCGCGCTCGATGCATGACGTGGCGTGTGAATTTCGTGCGCAGTAAGAATGCGTAGAAACAATTAGCGCGAACGTCCTAAACCCTTTATTGACCAAGCTTATTCAGTAAAGATGGCTTTGCATTGGCTTTATTCTTTCCTTGGCGCATATATGGACTTCAACTGCATGCCGGTGCTTAAACACTCCAAAAAATAACTTGGCAAATATCCAGCCAACTTGTAACTGACTTCAGGCTTGGTCGATAACCAAATAGCTTACAATTTTTACCAAGATATACCTTCAGGTGTTTTATCTATATGCCAAGTAGGAAAAATAGGTCGATAACGCATATGTCGCTGACATAGACAACAAATGTACTGGGTAAGAACCGTGGAATGTTCTTTTCCAAACACCTTTATGACGACTTAAAGCTTAAGCATGACCGCTTCTTTAAAGGGAGGAACTTTACTAAGATGTTGCTATGACAATCGCCTAGCTATCATCATATCTTCGAGACATTCAAGAGCTTTGTAGTAACATTGTTCATTTAATGTAGGTCACCATAAATAACCGGTGTTTCCGAAATACGAATCATCACAAAAATTTGAAATTTTGAAGAAAAGATTAAAATTCTTATCCAAATATACCGTGTAAATAACGAATAAAAGATTAATTGTCCAGATCAAGTTGGCATTCGTCTTCTTCCCTGGAGACTGGGCCTTCCAAAGATCCGTCTCTGATTAGTTTGTTTCTCGATTTTGAATTTTTGCAGGCAAGTAACAATGTGAATCAGAGACAGTTCTTGCAACTCCGTTGTGCTAGGTCATCGGTGTTGAAAATGGGTTTCGAGTAACAGACTGGGTCGCTCAGAGCTTAGGCTATTTAACTGAACCTCTCGAATCGTTAATTTGTCTATGTGAGACAGACTGAAAATCAGATTACTGGAGTCAGGCCTCCCATATATTAAAAAAGGATTCGCTGGGACGAAGGAAAGTGTCCACTTGAAAAAGGTGTCGTGCCTGATTAGGGAAGAAGTTATAAATCATGCAGTACTTTTATCTGGCTGGGACCATGAATAAGTGTCCGTGTACAGTAAAGGAGCTGACCTTTGGCGAATGTTCCTCTGCGGTTGAATTACCACCGTTCCTGTACATATTCTGTTATATTTTGTTTGCATTCCTTATGGCTTTATCCCCATCTGTGCTGAATCGTTTTTCCATGAATGCCTTTGTAGTAGGCTTATATTTTTCGCTTCCGTCGAGAGAGCACCTGCGCATTCTCTTGCCTTTACCAGTCAGCACGTGCCTGAATCCTGCTGACCGCATGGGATCACTGTAATTTGTAAAATGAGGCACATTCTGTAGCTGAGTTTCAAACTCATATCCACTTAAACTTGCTAAACTGGATTGCAGGTCGGTTTCGGACAGGTTTGACATCGAGTTTCTGATCTGACGCATGCGCTTAATTGATGGAGTTGCTATGTACTTTTTTCGTTGTTTGTTGGTGTATTCAGCTTCAAAACGAACTTTCGTGCTGTCAATAAATTTTCGTCTAGCTCTAGATGCTTCTTCGTCTTGTTTTCTTAGGGTAGAATGCCTTCTTACCGGCGCAACTTCAGTAGTTATCCGTCTTTTCTCTTTGATGATGGCTTTCTGAGGGAGCGAAACG
>OMLO01000396.1_pt1 | contig 27711 bp, 30 predicted proteins | sample 1674811 | NCBI WGS metagenome assembly OMLO01 (sample SAMN06265003, study PRJEB25207) | coral metagenome | isolation source: Coral host | place: Mexico:La Bocana,Puerto Morelos, Mexico | collected 2008-11-13
TGTTTGCTTTTGAAATTTGGCAAGATTGTTTTTGATATTATTGTCATCTTCAAAACCAAGGGTGGTGGCGATGCACAGGGATTTGATGGCTACGCTTCGTGATGATCGCCAGCTGCAAAGATGCCTTGATGACTACTACAAGCTGAGTGGCTTGGCTGGGCTTAGCTTGTTTGAGTTATTGATTTGACATTTAATTTTAATTGAATTTACTTTTGCATCTGTCAAGGCAGGGCGGACAGAGGCGATTACACGGCCCGCTACTACAGTCGCTACGAAGAAGAAGGCGACCAACAACATGGCCATGCGCTGGCTGCGACGTCTACGACTTGGATGGCCCCACCACCACTGGAGACTTCAATGCACTTTGGGCATGGTGCGTTCAGTGAGGCCGCCCTTCTCATGAAGGAAAGCTGGTTCGCAACTGGGTTGGATTAATTACTTGCCTGATTTAATTTGTGTTTACTATTTTTCTTTTCGTACTTCCGATCGTTTCATTAAACCTGCCACCACCTTCATGTGCTGAGATTGACAATCACGTTGTCAACCCCACCACCATGGGCAAGTTCATGATGGGGTTCCTTGAGTTCCTAGTGATGCGCACCCCTGCGGGATACAATTCTGCAGTTCATCAAGTGTCACTACGTGATGAGTCGCTTGGATAAACATAGTGAAGATTTGGTGCTTTGATTTTATTTCTTCTGAACTTCTGAAATTATATATTTTATTTCTTTTGCATCAATAAAAATACATGTGGTGAGGAAAGAAGACAGAGGACCAGATAGAGAATGTGGGGGAGAAAGAACTGGAGATGATGTATGGCCTCTACGTGGAATTTCATTGACAGACACAATGACGACAAGGAGGCAATGACACAATGATGATGACGAGGCAAATGGTTGAGCAAACTGCTCGACACTGGCCTGACTTGGTCACAGCCTGGATCAACAAGTTGATCAATAGGCTGATTGAAATTAGTGTTGCGAGCCAGCCGAATCATCATCAATGGATGGTGGCAGACGTCGTGGCCCGCCAAATAAGAGCTAGAAGAGGAGGAAAAGTGAACATGTGTGGGTGGGTGGATTTGAAGTGCGGTCAGTTTAACTTAACTTTGACATGTTCGATGTCGTTGTTTGACATAGCATATGTGACATGTCTTGATGTTCGATGTCGTTTTTTTGACATATCATATGTGACATGTCTTGATGTTCGATCTCGTTTTTTGACATATCATATGTGACATGTCTTGATGTTCGATGTCTGCTGTCTGACATGATGGTTCAAAAGCCCGCCCAATTTAAAAAGGAGTTGCAATGAATGCTGCGACCGTTAGAAGCTATGGCAATTTTGTCGCCGCTATGGCGACTCCAGACCTGGTGAATCTGATTGCTGCGGCTGCAGAAGAGCTTGCCAAACGAGGACCCTTAGATGAAGAGAAGAAGAATGATGATGCGAAGCCGTCGGATTCGACGAAGAAACATGAGGTACTAAGACTGTTACATGGTCGACGACTGTGACTACTGGTCCTCAGGATGAGACAGCAGCTGATGAGGGTACGTGGAAGCAGGATGATAAAGATACTACGACATGGAAGCGGGATGTTACTACGACGACGTGGAAGCCGGATGATACTACGTGGAAGCAGGCTGCGACTACGTCGTGGAAGCAGGATGATACTACGTGGAAGCAGGATGATACTACTACGTCGTGGTTCAACAATAGTAAGACTGAGGCTCAGGATGAAGAAGAAGAAACAGAAGAAGAAGAAGATTGGTCGACGTGGGATCCACTAATCGAAAGAGTGAGACCTCAGCTGCCTGCTGCCAGTTCAACTGAACTGCTGGACCCTGAGCCTCCTCCCCCACCATGCCCATACAGGTGCAGGTGGGTGTGTAGAAATCAGTGCGGGCGCCGGAAACCGGGACATAAATTCCACAGTTGCTGGGAACACCGTAAGTGGCGGTGAGACTGGTGGTGGAAAATGGAAAAAATACTTGCCGCATTAAATGTTAAGTTGATTTTCCTTGCTTGCGACATGTCACGGAGCGTCATTGTTTAAGTCAAACTACTTTGCAGCATTTGCATGTGGCTATCTTAGCTGGGCCTCGTCGGGTTTGAGTTGGCTTAATACAAGTCAGGTTTGAGTTGTCGAACATTTAAGCCCGGTCAGGTCCAGCAATCTTGCAGGGCCTCGTCGGGTTTGAGTTGTTTAACATTTAAGCCCGATCAGGTCCAGCAATCTTGCTGGGCCTCATCGGGTTAGAGCTGACGTCGGGGCTTTATAATAATAGATTTATATAATAATGTCGGAGTGTTGTTCTGGTGGTAATGATTTTGCTGGCTTTGCTATTGTTGTCATTTGTTGTTGTTGTTGTTGTTGTTGTGGTTGCTGCTGCACTTCATCGACATGTCCATACGACGACGAGCCATTTGGCTTCAACATTTATCTGGTCGCTTACCTCACCAATGACTTGGCTCATAGAAATTTATTGTCACGTGCCGACCAAAAAAAGGGAATTCATCAATGAGCAGGCAAAGCACATTCCAAAATCATATCATGACCAACAACTTCAAATCCAGACATCGTCGTTGTAGCTTGCCATGGATGATTTGTCATTTGACTTGGCCGATGCGACAGCTAAGACTGAGAATGACGAGTTGAATGGCAATATGATCAAACCCAAGAAAAAACAGAAAAGGAAGAGTTCTGGCAGTGCATCGTCGTCATCTCCGCTTTGGCTGCGGAAGAAAGATTCATGGCAAAGCCAAGCTCTGCTGAAGACATGTTTGGAGCGTGAAGAACTGAAGCTGTGGCAATGCAATTTATAACAACATTTTTCAACAAACATGTTTTTATCCACTAGTAATAATAAGTCAAGGTTTGAATTGACAATGACGACTGACTAAGGAAGCAACTTCCACTACACTGTCAGGACATGTCGACGCAAACATGGCTTTCTTGCAGTGAGACTGGAATGACCTGCATTGCCTGCAAACGTGCTAACATGAAGGGGCCTTGGAGTGAGGGGACGGCTGGTAGTGATGTGAAAGACTTACGCTTCTGGTTTGTCCTCAAGCACTCGTTGGGGCTAGCCCACAAGAAAGCCGTCAAGTTAATGCTTCAAGTGGATGATGGACCTTTAGGAGCACCTAAAGCTCATGAGTTTGCCACGCTGCTGCAATCGTTGCGAAATGGTGGAGGCCTTCGATCTACAAATGTCTTTGGCCAAATGTCAGACAAAACAATGCTTATGACATGGGTGTTGCAAGAAGCCATGCTCAATTCCATAAGTGACTCGACGCAATTTAAATTTGACGTGTTTCCTCGAATTTCCCTGTGGTTTTAACTTCTGATTTGTTGATTGCTAATTGAGGAAAGCATCTTAGTGCCGCCAAAACGATCAGTCTGATGAGAGACGCAAGACGGCAAAGGTTATTGGTGCGTTATGGGTTGTGCACTGAAGAGTTCAAAGTTCACACTGGCATTCTGGGGATGGCTCGTGGGTTTGGGGAAAACGCCGGAGATGTTGTGGCGGCGACTCGCCACCTCCTGAAGCGAGTGTCCACCAAGTGGCACTGCCCCCCTCGGTGGTACAAGGGACCAGCGCCTGAATTCCTCAGCGAACTGTCAGATCATATCAAGCAACTTCGGCATTGATTTCAGAAAGTTTTTTATATTCAGAAAGTTTTTTTTCTGTGAGCGTCGAAGTCGTTGATATGATCTTCACTGATGATTACAGTAATATACGGCAACTCTGCCAATGAGCTGAACCCACCCAAACCCAGCCAGGTAGTTGGGTTTCCGTGGGTTCAATCATTGAAGAGTTGGTGTTTCACACAATAGAACTGGGCCTTGTCCGAATCAAATTGTTTGAGGAAACATCCAGCTAAGACCCATGCAGTATTTTGCTGGGTCTAAGCCGGGTTGTTTTTGTTTTTCTCAATCAAGTTGAATCCGGAAAGGCCCTGTCCCAGCGGCGGGCACGAACAACATCGATCAAAATTTTGATTAACAATTTGTCAGGAACCACGTGGAGCTTATCACCACAGACGCAGCGGCGAACGAAATCCTTGCAACAAACATTGGAGCTGGAAAAAGATCGGCCGAGCTTGAACCTGCCAACGGAGATGGAGACAATAGCACCCTGACACCAAACTTGAAGATGATTGGGCGAGACAAAGCACATTCGTTTCGGAGGTTGATGACAAGACCTTTTCAATGTGATCCGTTCCTGGATGAAATTATGGATGACTTTGTCTTGAGCAAGTCATCCATTTGCCAGCTTGTCCAGAACAGTCATGAGCTCAAATCAATGTTTGAAGAGGAGATTGAGCAACAAGTGGGCCGGCCAAGCATCGGTTTGAATCTTTGGCAGCCCCGATGGGAAGAGCGCTGCTTTACCTGCCAAGTTTTGTGGCTTGCTGCCAACGCGTCGCTGAGACTCGTGCAGACACAAGCATGGGCAAACAAACCAAGGTTTTCTTGGAGGGCCTCACGTCCGAGAAGTTGATCCAGTTAGCTGTCCTAGCGGATGCTCTCGACGAATCCATGGTCCTTCTGAGAAGCGTTGATGAAGAGAATGTTGATGTGAATGGCATCCCCATAGCAGTGCAAGCCTATGTGGACAGGTTGCATAGCCTGCTAGGCCCAAACCGGAGTGCATTGACATGCCATGGTTACACTCAACATGTTTGCCGGTTGCTTGATGATGGAAAGGTTGTCTACTTCATCAAGGGTACTGCCATGCGTCGGCTGCGGCTGCATGATGCTCCTGCAGTCTTTGGTAGAGTCTTCAATCGAATGGGTTGCTGGCTGAACATTGTCATGGAGGTCCTGCGCTCAGAGTGGCCTGACTATACCCTCTTTGCCAGCATGGGTATTTTTGGTTTGGCGACCCGTTCTGCACGCTACACAGCATCAGTGGAGCTTGAGGTTGACCAAGCTGCCAGTGTGAAGCGGCTTGCTCGTGCTTTGGACGTGAGCGCTCATGGCTTGCAAGTTGAATTGGAGCGACTTCGCCCTGTGGCAATGCGGCGGCCAGGTTGAAGTTAAATTTGATTAGTCACCTTTTTCTTAAATTCTGGCATCGTCGTCGTTTTTGATTTCTTCAGTCTTTTTCACAATTAAGTTGTCCCAGGATCGCTGGCCAAACCAATTGCTCTAGCCAAGAAGCATGGGCCCAAGCTGCCATCAAGGCTTCCAAAAGCCGAGCTGCGTTTTGCCCAACCGACAATCTGGCCCCGGTTCTTTGGAGGTACTTGGCTTGGCAGGCAAGCACTTCGGCAGTTGAGCAAGGATTTTCAAAATGTGACTACTTCAATGCATGTGGTCGCACTCCAGCATCAGCTGAGCATGAGTCGAGAACGATGAGAATCCTTTTGACACCAATGACTGAGACAGAAGCCAATGACTTGGTCAAAGCTGCCCAAGAATTATATGTTCAATGTGGCCCTGCGACCACAGGACTGTCAGTTTAACTTAGTTCAAGAAAGTTTACATTCTTTAAACTAGTCAATTTCATATTTTTTGAAATAGTTATTTCAAATTTCTTTGATGGTGATGCTGGGAGGACCTCGTCATCGAGTTGTGGATCGCTTGGATAAGGGCATCAAAAGAAAAGCTCAAGATGAGGAACTACATGACATCAGTGAAGGTGGCTCAATCGCAGGGTGGTTGCGCAAAAGAAGAGAAGCAGTTGACAAGGCTGTAAGCCTGGACTGTTCTCACTTGGACTTTGATGCAGCTGAATTTGAAAACACGTCTGAGTGGACAGAGGGGCATACGACAGAGAAGAGCTTTCAGAAGGACAAGCAAGAGAAGCAGCTCATGGAGGCGTTTCAGTATGGAGCTTTGGCTGAGGAAGACATTGGTGATGACCTTCAGCAAAAAGTGGAGGAACGCAAAGCCAAAGACAAAAAGTTGGACCAGGAGCATGTTGCCAAACAAAAGCGAATTGCAAAGGCTACCAATCGGCCGAACATGACAAAGAAGTGGTCTGATTTTTCAGGCAATCATTACTGGGCCCCGGAAAATTCATTGACGGAAGAAATCATGAGGCAACTGGAAGCCCACAATGTACTTCGTACAAATGATCGGTGGATGGCAAACATATACATCGTTCCGGATGCTGCTGAACCTCCTGAGCGAGTGCACTGGCATGCTGCCCTGCACGGCAAGATTGTCATGGACCGCAGTGCTGTTCTTGGGAGGGGCTTGTTGTTGCACTACAAAAGAGCTTTGTCAAAAAGCCTCAAGCTGTTTGTCACTGACCAGTTCAAGACTGACCATGAGGACGTGTACTTGTTGATCAGACGATGCTCTCATTATATCTCTGATAATATGTTGTACCAAATTTTGCCTTCAAAGGTTGTTTCCGTTTACTTATTTGACTGTCACTGTTTATGAGTCTTTCAACTCAGGAAGCCGGTGCGTTCGCGCTAGCAAGTGGTTTTTTTCCAACGATGACGATGCGGTGAACTTAGCAGTATCTCGTGAATGTGAAGGACAGCTTGAAACCAAATGGTTCACAAAGCGAACTTTTCTGAGCCAAATCTCGGCATTAGACAAGAAGAAATCCGGCAACCTAAAGAGGTTGATCGATGATTGATGGGGGACGCAATGCTTGTTTTTGCTTTTAGTTCTAACTTGTTTTTTTGTTTTTAGTTCTCAATATTATTTAAACGGTATTATTCCTGCAAAACTGTTCTGTCAAGCATTGTGTGAATAAGACTGGAAGACTGGGGTAGATATTGGACGGGGACGACGAGGATCGAAAAGTTGCTTTGAATTATTACTTGCAGTTCAGACTGACTGAGGATAATTATGATAATCATTGTGTTCACAGCAGCAGGATAATTTAACAAACTAAACAGTCACAAGACTTGTCAGTATCACCGTTATGTTTGCGCCTGACATTTTCATATTCTCGGCTCGAATTAGTTTATCATCAGCCGTCGTCATTGCAATTGCGGCGGCGATGTTTGATGATGAAGAGGATGACGACTGGCTCACTTTTAGCCAGTTCCAGAGGGACCCTTGTGTTTTTCCATGATTTTGTTTGTGTTTGTTTCTTGTTTTTTTGATGTTTTTTGTGCGTGTTTTGTTGTATATGTTTCCTTGTTTTTGTTGTTTCTCTTGCTTGTGTTTTTGTTCTACATTTTATGTATGTTGTTTTTCTTTGGTAGTTTTTCTTGTTTTCTTGCTGCTTTTTTTGGTAGTAAAGTCTTTGAGGCCTCCCCGTACCATTGTTTTTCATGCGTTTTGTTTCTGTTTCTGTTTGAGGTGCCCATTGTACCTATCAGGTATGCGTGGACCCACCATGTCATGTTGTATCATGCATGGGTTGCACCGTTGGCCGGGTGCTTGCGCTACCAGTGACCATACAGTTGCCAGTGTCCTTGGGGCCAACGTTCGCCCATCTATGGGTGGATATGACAGCAAGACTGATGGGCTATAGTGCTTGCTGGGGACACAAGTGGGTTGCCCGCCGTTTGTAGAAATGGCAACTGCTCTGAAGGTGTTTTTTTTCACCTGAAGGCAGTGGTATGTGCACCCACCAAATGGCAACTCAAATCGGGGAGGCCCTTTGCGATGGTAATGGTACTCTTGTGAAAGTATACCCAGTGTTTTCAAACACCACACCTAACAGGTTGGAGGATAGAAACATGGACTCATCAAAGTTTGAACACCACAACATAACCCTGCATCATGAAAGTTCGGGTTTATTGCAGTTTTATGATTTCTTCAATTTTGTCAAAAAGTTCATTGCATTTGTTGCAAATGATTTGCCTTTTTGGGAAAATGGTTCAGTTGACAGGTCAACTTCACAAACCCCTGCCTCAAGAATTCCGCCACTAATTCACAACACAGGTTTAATCGGTGCAAGCTCAGTACCCCGTTTGTTTGTGTCATGTTTTTGCAGAAATCTAGAGAACAAATCAAAGTCACTTGTTGCCACCTAGTCCCATATCCTTAATCGGTCCAGGTCTTGGATTTCCAAGACCTGGCCAAGTCTTGGATTTCCCAGACTTGGACATTTGAAACTTGTAAATCAATGAATCAATACATATCATGCACTCTGTCCGTATTGTTTCTGCGTTTCCAGCACTTTTTTGGCACTCAGAGATTGAAAATGGATGGTGCACCCTTTGTTTCAGAGGTCAGAGCCTCAGCCAAAGCCAGTGACTCAAGCTGTCCATGGTCACATTCACAGATGTGCCATTGAGGTGTTGACATGGAGGTAAAAGCGGGGGTGATGCAAGCTGCGCAAATCCCAGATTTGGGCAGATTGCATCACCCCCACTTGAATTCAGCGAACCTTTCCTTCTCAGCAGAGATCCACAGGCCTCAGCGCACTTCAAGTTGTAGTAGTTAGTGGTGCCAGATTTTCCAGTTTTCCTTGATTCATCATGATGTTTTCAAAGATAGATGTTGGATTTGAGTTGATTTGTGATTTGAGTCACGTAGGTGTGCGTATTGGAAGGGATTTCTGTATTCCAAACCTAGCGAAGTAATGTTTTAGCCCTTAAGATTGGTTCATCGTGTTTAGATTCAAATTCCTTCATCCACAGGATGCCATGCGACAGCATGAAACATGACTTCCCAAGGCGTGGCGCTCAATCATGAGCGGTTTTCCTTTTTTTCAACATCATCGCGTGAAACATGAATGCTCAGCAGTACCTTATTTTTGCAGTTGTTGTCCAGACTAAGACTAGGTCTTGCTTGACAACATCATGCATTTGAAAGACTTGAATTCCTGATCATTCAGCCTGCCCGACTCGTGCCATTCAACGAGGTTCTTCAAGGTGATGCCATGGAGGAAATGGCAACCCTCAGGCTGAGGCCTTGAATCGGCATAGCTGGCGCCAAAGGGTTCATTTTGGCCAGAATTTGAGACTGCTCGGTAAACATCCATGCATGTGAGCTGTCCGTAGTTCAAATGCACTCGCAAAGAAACTGGCTTGTGCATGGCAAATTTCATAGACATCGGAAGTCTCACTCCTTGTCCCATCATGCTTAAATGGCAGTAGCGCGTCCACTGTGCGAGCGAATCTTTTCAAAGTCATTCCCAGGATACTTCTTGGCGAAGGCCGCTGCCAACTTGTTCACTGCACTCCACACAGCATGGTATGTGATTGGTTTATTTTTCTTTTTCCTTGTTTCCTTTCTGCTGGCGAACACAGGCCCTTCGCTGGAAATCGTGAACTTGTCCTGGAAGGTCCAGGAGCCATGTCTGTTTGCACCGTGCGACTGAAGCTGATTCCTTCATGTTGGAGTTGCTGAAGATATTACAACCTTCTCCTTTGTGATGGGTATGTTGCCAGGGCTTTTTCCAGCACCCTTTCTCTTCCGAATCCGCATCTGTGGAGGATTTGCCTGGAGAAGGAGATCGGAGGCCTTCAATGCACAGGCCTCACCGCATCGCAGTGAATAGCCCAGTGAATTCTATCAAGACAGCCATTTGAGTTGTGTGGTTCTCAAGGACAAATTTCACCCAACGAGACCAATCGCGCGAGGACAAGGCAGGGGCTTGACCCAAGGCAGTTTCATGTTTGTCCCCCCCTTTTTTGGCTGCAGGATTGAAGTCCTGGACCTTTCTCTTCTTCAGCATGACACAGGCGTGGCAATCAGTGTGCTGTTTTTAGAATGATGCAGTTTTTCTTGCGTGAATCAGCTGGAATTGTATGTCCTTAGATCCAGCGTAGTGGAATATGGTATGATGTTTTTCCTGTTTTGCTGTGCATGCGGGTTGAGTTTTGCTGTGGAGGCGTGCGTCTCCTGGTGAGTACGACAAAGCAGGGTCGGGTCAGACAATTTGAATAATGTTTGGTTATAGCTGGCCCATCACTGAGGTCCTGTATGTATTTATAATGAGTTGTCTTTCTTTTGTCAAAGGCCCTCATTGCTGCTGAGCTAAGATGATAGCACGTCACGGTCAGGATCTCAAGCAAAAAATCCCTTGCACAGCAGTCAGTGAGCCAGTCAGATCAATTGTCTTGACATGACACGGCTGGACATGACATGTCTTGACATTAAATTACATGTTGACAAGCCGCCTGGGCTCAATTTCTTTGGGCCTGACGATGTCGCACTTTGCCAACTGCCATTTCACAGGCTGTACTATTGCAGCTGGTGAACTTGGCCAGTCTCAGCCAGCACCAAGCCACTACAAGAAGAACCCGTCCACCAAGCGCCGGGCCCCTTGGTGGCAGGTTTTTTGTTGTTGAAACAATTTTGGTGGTGATGGTTTACAAAATCATAAAGTTGAATGGTTTTCAAAGTCAGTTTGAACGTATATATAGACGTGGAAATTTAGTGAAATTTATACTTATTGTTTTTTTCCAAGTCCTGGCAATCCAGAACTTGGCCAGGTCTTGGAATTCCAAGACCTGGAGTACATGCATTGCATCAGGATGCATCCCGTGCTGAAGACTTTCGCAAGAAGAAGCAGCAGAAGTTGGTGGATGATGGTCCAGGACCACGTCGTCCTGGAGATGGTGGAGATTCAGATGACCATGAAGGCGGTGACAAAGGACCTGACGATGAGGTTGAAGTGGTCAATGTGAAGCTGAAGCCTGCCACTGCGTACAGTGGCGGCTCAAATGACAATGAGTGGTGGTCGGACAAGCCGCTGGATGGTGTGCCTGTCAAGTTGGATCCGCTTCCAAACAAACGGATGGTGGGGACACTGAATGGCCAATTAAGTCCTAGTGGTCTCGGGCGCCCCGAGTCATTATGATTCATTGAACTGGCAGAAAACATGGGGCGTTCTCAATTGCCAGTGCAAGGAGACGGGGGAGGCACTCGCTAGCCCCGAGGTCCGGTCAAAGGTGCTGATGATCAACCCGAACCACTTGCAGGGCAAGAAGTGGTTCAATGCCAGCCTGCTCCTTGCCACGCATTTATTCTTGAAGTCATGAAGTCATAAATCTAAAAGTCAGTCACTAGAGTAGTGCCCCCTGTTGTGTATTATTAAATAATAGATCATCTCGGAAATCATCGTCAACTGACTGCCTGCCCCCAGTTTGCATCATCAGTCATTTGAACATTTGCGATGATTCATTTGATTGCCCAGGTTCCAGAACATCATGGCCTCCATTGACCCGTTCATGATGGCCACTGGCAAGGCGAGGGGCAAGCAGTTGATTATCCACTGCAACGGCGGCAGACACAGATCGCCAGCCGTGGCGGCAGCGGTGTTGATCTTCTACGGCATGATGAAGCGGCAGGAAGCAATAGAGCATCTGCAGGTCCATGAGAGCTTCGGCACGTTCCTGTGGAACGTTGAAGGCCTCCGTGCCGGAGGATCAGGAACCTTCAAAGGCAGATGAGCTGCCTGGCGGCCTATGGTGGCCCACCTGCATGGTGGCTGTGGCTTCAATGGTGGTTGCAGCCTATGGTGGCTGTGGGCTGAGCTGCGGCCTATGGTGGCTGTGGCTGATGGTGGCTGCGGCTCATGGTGGTGCCAACTTCAATTGGGCTGTGGCTGAGGCTGAATGGCAGCTGCGACTATAAAATGATGACGGCAGCGGGTGCAGCTAGCAGCTGCATTGGCTGCATTGGCCTATAATTTTCAAGGGCCTTTTGCCACGAAACCATGTCATGGTTGACAGGTGTGGGGGTCATGATTTTTTTGGGTGAGTTCAAACAGTATTCAAAAAATACAAGACACAATCAAAAAAACAAACGAAGAATTCAGGATGATTTCAAAAGAACAAACAAAGATTAAATTGATTAAATCACGACCCTTACTATGACAGTGATAGCAGCCTTCTTCCTGATTGGTTGGCCGACTGGTAAAAGGTGAGAGGGTTGCAGCACTGCTTTCATGCTGCTTGCATCTGTTTTCATGCAGCTGTTTTCATTGATTGTATACCACTTGTGCCTCTTGATTTTGTTGACAGCTCATTGTCATGTCAATTGATTTGCTTCTGGGCTGAGGCTGGGACTTTCGCACCGAACTGGTGGTGGCTAACTCAGTCGTTGACTGGTATTAGACAGTGGTTGCAGGGTGTTTGATTTGACGCAATCATCACATCACTGTGCGTGTCTATTCTTTTTGATTGTCTTGAGGTTTGAAGCCGAGATGACAATCCGGAAGTTTATCCTTGTCAGGCATCAGCAGCCTTTGCTGTGGCATCCACGAAACATGGTGACACCAGGGCTGTGAAATTCATGCAGTAATACAGTATACCTTGTTGTTGCTGCCAGGCTGGCTCCAACTCTGAGTTTCGCATCTGGAGCAGTTTTGAGGGATCCTCGAAGTTTCTCAAGATGTCCAAAGCCCAACCGGTGTGCTATTGTAGCAACTTGAAATGCTGTGGCAGTTTGCTGCACCAGGGGGAGCTCTGCGGACAAGGTGATGGAGATTCTTGCACGCAGATGCCGCAACACTGTTGCGGCATTTGCACGTGCCAGAAGCTCCATCTCACTGTGATGCCAAGGTGCCCAAACCTGTGCAGCAGAAACAGTGCGTTGAATGTTTGGGGATCAATCGGCTTCAGGCAAACGGAGTGTGTCTGACTGAGGCCAGCCATGGTGACAAGTATCAGATCATTTCGCTGACATCTGATCTTTCAGTTGCTTAAGAGGCTGAAAAAGATTTCCTCGGCTTGCTTGAAGCGGAAGAGTTGGCACCTCAGTCAGTCAGAGACAGAGACTTAAAAATTTGGAACACCTGAGCAGCACATGCGCACATGCATCCTAAGGCAGCTTCCTCTTCCGCTTCAGGCAAGCAGAGTGTGTCTGAGACCAGCCGTGGTGACAAGTACAAGGCCACGAAGTTTAAATGACATTCAATTTTGAATGAGATTGCGAAAAGATTCAAAACTCATTTGACCTTGACAGACATCGAATCATCTTGCATGCCCCGGAATTTCCGTGGCATGCAAAATGTCTCAAGTCTGCAAATGCTGATTCGCTTCTGAGGCACGCTTTTTTGGATTCAAGTTTGTGAAACTTAACTTGACGTGTACCATACTTGCATTGGAAACACCTCTTTTGGTATTTGCAGGACAAGCCAAAAGGTATGATACTTGGATTGTCCCGGTGCTTAGTGGTATGAATAATACCAAGTATTGAATGTTTGGTGCTTAGTGGTATGATTGGCCCGGTACCCCTCAACTCTGAACACTTGTTGCTCATGTTCTCAAGTTTGTAGCTGGGAACGCAGTGACGTAGTTACTACCTGGGTCCTGGGTACATTGCGCAATGGCCTTGGTGGAGAATGTTCGGAACTACAAGCTGTGCCTTCCCTTGAAGAAGGACTTAGCCTACCAGATTCTGGCTTGCTCAAAGATTTACGAGAGTCGCATTGCCGGGTCACCAGAGTCAAAGCTGATGAACATCGAAATTGGCGATGTCATCGCATTTCATTGGTACACCAATGAACGGGTGACTGCAAAGATTCTTCAGGTCCAGGAGTTTGATAGCTTACAATCGATGCTGCAACGCATCGCAGATGTAGAGGATGCGCCCGAAGATTCAACGGCAGCGAAATCACCCAAGACGAAGGCCTCTGAGGCAGAACAGAAGAAGTGAGTCCGTTTAGGAGTTTAGGATAGCAGCCCCGTTTTGGAGTCGGAGGGGTGCAATATGAGAAATCATGTTGCTTTTTTAGCACGTTTGATTTGGGCTGTTGGGGAAAAGTGTGTGTGTGTGTGTGTGCTGAACTGATGTTATGCTGCCTCATTGCTCTTTTCACTTAGCTGACCTGATTTTGTGCTGCTTCATGTTTTTCTCACTTAGCGCAACATGTCAGCTCTCAAGCATAGAGATTTGAATCCTGTGTCATTGAAACACAATGACGCTGAGTTGGCTAGGCACCTAAAAGTTTGCAGGGCTCAGAAAGGGAAATGCATTGGATGCAAGCTTGCCACGCAGGGGGACAAGTATCTTCACCACTTGCAACTCCCTTGGCTGGGATATGTGGTAGAGGATGGTCGCATCCAAGTCGGATGTGTGATTTGTCATCGCACTGGACGTAACAAAGGTCCGTTTGGACTCTTTGAAGTGACCCAGGTGTCGCGGTTAAAGCGGGCAGCTTTATTGAGGCATGAAAAATCTGAATGCCATGTCCAAGCTTGGAGGTCCGCAGCAGAGAAAACAGGATTGCCAGGGCCAGAAGTTGAGGATCATCTTGATGCTCCTTCATATGAAGTCTTCAAAGATGCGCTGAAACGTCGGTTGGATGGACTGGCATGCCAAGCTGCTTTACCTCAGCATGGAATTGGACCTGACAAACTTCGACAACTGTCTTTCTGCCTCACTGAGGCGAAACGTATGTTGACCAGAGCCTGGCTGATGGAAAGTGCAGCTACTATTGCATTGCAACAGGACGAGAGAAATCAACGTTTGCTTCTGAGATTCACAGCAGCTTCCAGCAATATGGAGAGAAGATCTGGTGTGCTTGGGTTAGCCAAAAATTTTGGCAGTGCAGCTGGGTCTATCAGCCAAGCCACAGAGCGGATCATCCGCGAGTTTTGCACTCCAGGTTTTTTCGCTCCTGGCCTTCAAACAACAGAATTTCCTTTGTGTGAAGCTTTATTGGAGAGCATACGCTCGAAGATCGAAGTGGTTACCTGCGACAATGCTGGCGATGAGCAGAAAGCGACAGAGCTGCTCCGGACACGATCTGGGAGTGATGGAAAACCATTTCTGCCCAATATCCGATTGGGGCTTAGAGACCATGCTCATGCCAGCCGCCGCGTCATCAAGCGACCCTTTGACTCTGACCCAGTCCTTAAAGATATCATGACCAGTGTGTTTCTGGGCAAGGATGCAATTGTGCCAACCATAGAAAATTCGTATTTGGCAAAGAACCGATTGGAGCACCACTGCAGCAAGATCCCCAGTGCCACAAAGACCATCATCCGCTCAATGTCGCTGGCACGTCAGCGATTTGATTCAACGCAGAAGCCAATTGGCAGATTTTGCCTTTATTTGATCCCACTGCTTACGACATCCATCGAGATGGCCCGTGAGAAGAAGGGGGAAGAGGCAGGCATGCGTGCAATTGCCTTCTTAGCATTTTGCACAGAAGAAACATTGCTCTTGATATCCATGATTGCAGATGCTGGAGATGAGGGGTCAATGCTTTGCCGTTCTTTTGACAGGGAGCTTCCAGCATCAGAGGAGTTGGCAAACGAAATTGCCACCTTCATTACCAGAATCACACGCTTGTTTGACAGTGCAGAGCCTGTGTGTGTTCTGACAGGCTACACGCATCACATGATCACTCTCTTGAGTGAGCGTGAGATTTTGTTGCCAACACTGGATGGCAAGGGTGTTCGAAGCTTGGGAGGGCCAGGATCCATTACTGCAGATCTGGTGACACGGTGCTCGCAAAGGATGCAAACATGGGTGCGATTGGCCAAGATGGTGATCAAACATGAGTTCCCAGAATGGGATTTGGTTTCTGCATTCCAGCTGTTCAATGTCGCAGCTGGCAAAAACAAAGCCACTCAAACGCAGGAGAATCACATCAAGCGGCTTGCGCAGTTCTTCAAGTTGGATGTGGTGCAGTTTCGTGCGCAATTTATTGACCTGTCAGCTTTGGCCAGGGTTCATGCTTCAAATGCTGGTTGTGATTCCTTCACTGCATGGCAAGCTACCATCGAGAAAGTCTTATCAACCAAGAAACGCCGAGATCAACACCCCTGTGATATCATGCAAGTTGCATTGAGTCGATGGGCGGCCTGGAGTCCATCTTCCAGCGCCGTTGAGCAAAGCTTTGGCCACATGACCCACTTTGCCACAGAGCGGCAGTGGCATGCATCAGAAGCTTCTGAATGCAATGATGCAGTCCTCCTGCTGGACCATTCTGAAGCTTTAGAAGAACGCCAAATTGCTTTGGCAAGAGAGGCACGGCTCAGCTAATCAATTATTTTTTGTTTACTGTAAATGTTTTTTTGCTAAAATGAACGACGCGGTGTTCATGTGTTCCCTTGTGCACTTTGCTGTGGCAGGTGTGGCACCAGCTCTACCAAGCACCGCGTGCTCACAAAAAGCCACGACTTGACAAGGGGCTATCTCGAAAGAATCCATCGCAATCAGAATCAGCCTCGATGACTGAAACCACATGGATCAGACAACGGCGCCTTAGCGTGGCTGCTCAGGTCAGCAAGCACGGCAGTTCAAAAGATTACGTGGATGACGATGATGATGGCTTGTGCTGGGGTGACACCCATGAACGGGAGGCCAAATTTCAATCAGCAAGCAGATTGAAAAGAAAGGTGCAGGCCTTGCGGGATGGAGTCTTGCTGCCATCTGAGGCCGATCAGGAACTTGAGGACTACATCCGCAACATGAAAGCGCCTCTGCCAGCAAATCAAATCACAACAAAGGAAAGGAACAAGAACACTCTGTACAAAGGGCCAGAGAAAGCAGGGTTCCTTGCTGGGGATGATGGCATGCATGTGACAGCGTTCGTGTGCACTGGTGCTAGCAGTGCTGCCCAAAAAGCACGGGGCCTTGGCATCCAGATTGTTTCTGATCCTGGCTTGGCAAACCTCATACTCGCAAAGAATTACAAGTCGATCCCAGAGCCCATCCTTTTATGCGCTGCCCTTCGGGGTTGCTACATCATGGATGCTGCTGCGCTTGATGGAGGTGACCGATTCCTTTGCTGCAAACTTAATCAGACCAGCCAGCTCCAGCGGCACGTTTGGGTCAGCGCTGGATTCAAGGAGGACCGTGCATGTCATCAGCATCATTGATGATACATTTTTTACCATGCGTGCTGTGTTTCGAATATATTTTCCGTCACGTGTTTTTTTTGTCTGTTCTTGCTAGCAGGAACATGAAGAGATTTACGCCATGTTGCGACATGTTTTGGAGTGCACTATGAACTGTGGGTGGCGGTGGCTGAACTCCGTTGACGACTGTTTGGAGGGCAAAGGCATCAAATATATTGCTTTGGTGACGGCAGAACAACAAGCTCAGGAGGCCAGCCCGATGGATGTAAGCAAGGGTCAATGAGACATTCTGAAAACTAGACCCCCCACTTAAAAAGCATACCTCAATTTGTGTGGCCCTGGCCAGGTGATGCAACTGGCCGTGAAGGCTCAGCGCATTTGTGTTTGGACCAAACAGGACCTCCTGACAGGCTTGACACATGTAGATCCGCAAAAGTCCTTTATGGCGTGAGTCCAACGGTGATGTTGGATCAGAGTGAGTGGTGTCTAGGGATTTGGGCCAGCCAAAACGGCTAGGTCTTGACGGGGATGGTTTGAAACTTGTTGCAGAAAAAAAACACGCCCAAGTCTTATAAGTAAGAGCATTGTGTGCTGTCGTGGCCAAATAAAAAGTCAAATGACTGCATCAATGGTTAATGACATGGACTATGAGTGCTTTGTTTGATTGAGCTGAGGCTGTTGAGCAAAGTGGGTCAATTTGACCCACCCCTCTCAACAGTCACAAGCGCTTGTGACTGTTGAGAAGCCGGTTGTCACCGAGCACGTTTCCTGACTAGTTGCTGCGTAGTGACTTGGTACTGCAAACGCGCTGCTGGGTAAGGGAGGGGGCTCTCAACAGTCACAAGCGCTTGTGCCTGATGAGAGGGGTGGGTCAAATTGACCCACCCCTCTCAACAGCCCCAGGGTCACACGCGCTCACGAGTGTTGAGAGGCTTTGTTTCACATATCCACAAGCGCTCACGAGCACATTCACAAGCGCTCACGAGTGTTGAGAGACATGGTCACAAGCGCTCACGAGCACATTCACAAGCGCTCACGAGTGTTGAGAGGGTTTGTTTCACATATCCACAAGCGCTCACGAGTGTTGAGAGACATGTTCGCAAGCGCTCACGAGCACATTCACAAGCGCTCACGAGTGTTGAGAGACATGTTCACAAGCGCTCACGAGCACATTCACAAGCGCTCACGAGTGTTGAGAGAGGTTTTGTTTCACATATTCACAAGCGCTCACGAGCGTTGAGAGACATGGTCACAAGCGCTCACGAGCACATCCACAAGCGCTCACGAGCGTTGAGAGGTTATGTTTTGCATGCTGGCAAGCGCTCATGAACATTTAGAAGTTGCTTTTAAAAGTGCATATTCACAAGCGTTCCAAAGTGTTGAGAGGTTTTGTTTCAACCCTGTCACGAGAGCTGAGGAGCGGCGAGAGGTTTCTGTTTTACATCCATGCATGTTTAGAGGTTGTGGGCACGTTCACAAGTGCTCACCAGCTGTTTTTTTGAGAGATTGACAAGTCCACGCATTTCTTGAGATGTGCAACTGTGTTTCAATCACAATCAACTAAATCAATCCAAGGTCATCAATCATGGCCATCAAGTGGTGCCATGCAAGTGGCTCAGTGGTGGCAGTCAGTGAATGCAAGAGTCAGTGCCAAGCTTTGCTTCAAGCGTGTCACACATTCCCATACAATGACAATGACCTTATCAATTACTTGTATCATCGGTTGGTTCAAGATTTGGTGGGTTTTGCAGAACCCTGCCATTGGCGCTCAGTGTTGGTGAAGCATCATGCCCAGTACCAGAAAAGGTGGAAAGCGAGGGCGTGCAGAGGTTGATGACCACAGTGATATATTGAGCGAGGGCCTCCTTTGCAAATTATTGGCAGAACCATTGCCTCCAAACGCATCCTGATCGCGAGTTTGATCCTTTATGGTTTGCGTGTTATAGTTCTATCGTGTGAAGTTCTTCCAAACATTTTGCTGTCACTTGATAAATCTTTGACATAGATGACCGGTCAGGTTGATATGAAGCAACTATGAATTGAAAGAGTAGATACATTTGGACTACATGCCTTGAACTCAGGCCATTCGGATTGGGACTGATTTTTCTGGACTTGGCAGCTTTGAGATGGCTGCTCACAGAGTCGCAAAGGTGTTGGGCTACAGCGCAGTTAACATGTTTTCAAGCGATGTGAACGAGGATCTTGCTGCAACACAATTGTCCGCACAAGTTCTACCCAGACATCAGAGCCCGGAGCAACTCCACTGCCCCTGGCTGTGACTGGTATGGCGCTGGTTTTCCATGCCAGCCATTTTCAATGGCAGGTCTGCATCTCGGAGTCAATGACCATCAAGAAAGAGGGCTTCTTGTAGCCAATAGCCTCGACTATGTGGAGAAGAAGAGGCCAGGATTGGTAATCTTGGAAAACGTTCCAGGTATCTTGACAAGGCCGCACCTGAAACTGGTAGCTTGGATTATCAGGACGTTGCAAAGCTTTGGTTACCAGACCTGGCAGCAGATCCTCAACACAGCAGACTTTGGAGTTCCACACCACAGGAGCAGGGTGTACATTGTTGCCATCCTCCACTCCAAGCTTCGACGCAACTTCCAATGGCCTGTGCCTGTGCCAACCTTGCCACTGGATGAGTTTTTGCTCAGAGGCCGTATTAATCATGCAGCAGGCCTGGGGCAATGACAATGGTTTCTTTTTGTTTCAGGGTCCAAGATGTGGTTTGACGAAGTGTGAGTTTAGGTTCCATGGTTCAGTATCCATTGAATTTGCTTGAACTGTCCAAGAGTTTGTAAGATGCTGATTGAATCTTTCATGAGCGAAAGACTGCATTGAATCTTTCGCAAGTACATTGGTGGGATCAGATATGTTCGAATTCTGCAGGTGGATCGCTTCCGCCAAAGCAAGATGCAAGAGCACACCATAACGTGTCCCTGGCCTTTGCGAAGATCAGAGCAAAGGGTGGCAACCCTGATCAGGAGTGCTGGGTTATTGATTGTGGGTGCACGGAAAAGTTTTTAGCTTTCCGCAAGAATGAGTGCCCATGTTTGCTGCGCAGCAGATCCGGAGATCAAAGTTACTGGTGTAGCTCTTTGGGCAGGTACCTCACAACTGAGGACAGAATGTCCTTGCAAGGCTTTGAGTGTGGCCCAGAAAGACCGGGCGACAGTAGTATGAACCAAATGTTGGGCAATGCCATGAGCGTGAATGTAGTTCAGGCAGTATTACTTCAAGCAGCATGGGCACTAGGCCTTTTTTGAGATGTGCGTTGTCACATGATCAAGTTAGAAATTCAATGTGCAATTTGCAGTGAGTGCTGGGAGACCGCTGTTTGGAAAAAGATGGAGCAAGTCCTTTTGACATGAGATTGTAGTTTGAGAAGTTTTGTTTGCTGAGCTTTAACTGGTGGCATAGCCTGATGTTTCTTGGTGCTAGATTTTGTGGTTCCAGAAGACTCGCAGAACCAACTACTGCTGGTGCCATGTCTCCTAAGAAGTCAGGCAAAGCGAAGGCCAAAGCGAAGGCCAGCTCAGGATTGGCGCCTGGAAATGCCGCAGCAGCACCTGAAGGTGGCCAGTCAGTGTCAGGACCAGGTCCAGAAGGCACTGAGGATATCCCAACACATCAGGGAAATGTGGACTACCTGGCAAGGCTTCAAATTGCTTGGGAAACTGTGACCAGCCACCCAATCTTTCAGGATGTAGTTGATATGACTCCCTACGAGATTGAGGCGCGATACAGTGTGTGTGTGTGTGTGTGTGTGTTTGCGAAGAAGTTGAAATTGATGTTCTCCAATTAATCAGGCTTTCATTGAATTTCTTTAACGAATTTGGAAAGGTGGAATTTCCAATGCATTTCCATGGCCAGGCAACCGGCGATGGAGAGAAGTCTGGGTTTCAGGCAACCTATGACACGGCTGCGTTCAAGACGGCAATGGCCAACACCAAGCAGTATGCTGCTGCTGGGAACTTTGCATGGTGCAAGGTTGGGTTCACCACATCGCCAGGTGTGCCCTACAATGAGTCCGCGGTGGAGAAATTGAAGAGCTTCTACTTTGGAGAGATTCTTGCCCCAAAGAGGTACCCAGAGGTGATGGTGGTGGCGGTCAGTGCAAAGCAGTTGGATGAAGGAATGATGAACTCGCGTGGCGCGATGGAGTGCCTCACTCCGTGCGAGTTGCAGCACGCTTTGGCGTTTAGAGTGGCAGAGCTGATCACGCAGAAGTCGAGTGAGACCATTCTCAGTGGGTGGCTGCGAATGATGCTGAGCACGATGTTTGTCTGGGAGCTACTCCCCAGTTTTGATGACCGGAGTGCCAGGTCAGACAGTCTGCGGGAGTCCGCTGTGTCGAACTATCACGGCTTTGCCTGGACAGTCCTCCAGAAGGTTTACCACCTTGGCCTGTTTCGCCAGCGTAAGGAACGTGAACTTGGACCTCTCAGTGCTGCTCGGGTTGCGCAGATCTTCAACCAGGACACAATGCCAGGATTTTAATCAGGTGAATATTTTTGGCTTCAGAATTTGTTTTGTTCGATATTTTCCTGTCTTTTTGTCATCGACGTGAATATTATGACAGGACCGCAGCTGTGCAGCGGACAGCGAGAAGATCAGCGAGTCATGGGTGGACCAAGCCATGACCGTTTGGGACAGGATGCTCAACCACAAGGAAATCGCAGAGATCTTGGAAAGGATGAATACCAAGTATGGGCATGATGCTCCCTTGAATGGTATCGTCCAATACCAGCTGCTGATTTCCAAGACGCGGACGCAGGACTGATGCCAAAGAAATGGAACTCATCAGGGTAGTGTTCAATAATGTTTCTTACTATGTTTCTTTTTTTAGGAACCACTCATTTGTTGTTTCAATCACATAAGGGTCCTTGCCCTGGCTATCGTTTTTACCAGGTCTTGGTATCCAAGACCTGGCTATCGTTTTTCCAGGTCTTGGATACCAAGACCTGGCTTTCAACGTGTAATTTTTGGATTCAAGAGCCACATGGTATTACATGCGAACGGACAGGATATGTTGCTGTGGGTGCTGCGATCAATCGAGATGTACTTTTCCTGCAACTACCTGCAAAGAGGGGACCTCACAACCAGGCAGATCTCTTCTGGCGGTGGCAACAAAGGAGTGGTTGACTTGTGGATGTTCAAAAAGGAGGTGGCATCACACTTCTTGGGCTCATTTGTGGACGATCATGTGGACAATGCTGAAATCCGGAAGGCCATCAGGTTAGCGATGCAGGACCATTGTTCGCATCGAAGTTTGTTTGGCTGGGCAATGGATGAACAACAACCTGATTTGACATGGCACGCTGGCTGGAAAGAATCTGAACGCCAAGTTCTTTTTCTGGCAGAGGCTGGGTTTGAGGGTTTACGCATAATTGGCATTTTTGCGTGTTCATCTCTTTTTTATTTTTTTTGGTTTGGCATTCTATCGTTTTGCTTTGTTTGTGGTCCTTGTTGGTGTTTTTTTCACAGGCATTGATTTTCAACAATGGACATGATGCGGTCCTCAAGCAAGCGATGAAAAACCGGAAGACTCCGCCAGAAGCATTGTCCTATGGTGGCATCGAAGAGCTGGTGAAGGACGAGCTAAACCGACCCAGTTGGTCGGTCCTTCAAACCTTTCCGATCGTGTTGAAACAAACAAGTTTTCTCAAAGTTTTTTCATCCGTCACACGTATTCGCTGGAAATGGCATCATGTTTGCTTGCTGTAGGACATCGACAAGCAGATTGAACTGGAGAGGAAGCAGTCACACACACAGTCACTTCCAGGCACAGCTCCAGCTACATCTACTATAGCATCCATTGAAGATGTACCTGAGCACATCCTGACCACATGCATCGAGGACCGGGTTTGTTCCTTTTCTTCAATGAATTCTGGATGTTGAATGTTCATGGGTCCATGCCCTTTGGCCTGACCTTATTGCAGGACTTAGAATCTTTGGAAGACAAGATTCTGAAGTACAAGTCGATGGCGATGCATATGGTGAAACAAAGAGTCAAGCTTCTTGTGGAACCAGCATCAGAAGCTGGGTTTGCAACCGCAATCGCAGATGCAGAGATTGGGAAGATACGGGGCCTGGAGGGCAGGAGAGTGATGTGTTTGTATGATGTGAAGAAGTGTGGAGAAAGTATCACAGCCCCACATTTGCGACAAGCCCCTTTCAAGAAGGATCATGGGGGGAAGGCCATCCGCAGTTTGCTGAGCTCACGTGGCAATGCTTCAGAGCTGAATGAGTATGACATGGTGTGCTTCCTAGACGGTGGAAAACATGGTGCCTAGGTCTAAGTTAAAATGATTGAAATATTATTTCTATATTTGTTTCTTATTTTTTTCATGTCGCTGAAGTTGAGCAGCCAAGGCAACGAAAGGACCGTCTCTGGATTATTCACGACTGATGATGGCAAGCGCATCCAGCATGAGAGGCGAACCATGTTCTTGCATTATTCTGAAGATTCCTTGCGCGCTCGACGGGGCCTGGTTCGTGGCACAGGCACCTTGCACCAGGCAAGAAAAGATGGTTGGGTTCGTTCAGAAAAGATGTTTTATTTTCTTATTTGCTATGTTTTTTTGGTGAGTTCACAAGTTTGAGTGGAATCACAAATGTTTTCCTGACAGGTGGAGATGATGCACATTTTCACCCGGAGCAACTTTGACATGCCAGAGGTCAAACATCCCATTTATCCAGGGAGTTCCTCAGGAGACCTTGTTGGCCCGATCAACCTGGAGAACCATTCCGAGCGCTTGTGGCAATTGACCGAAGATGACAAGAAGAAGTTCTATGGGTCTTATCGTGTTGCAGTGGGTGGTTCCACAGACACAGCAAGTCAAGAGTCAGCGAAGAGGACCCAGTTCAAAAAGGCTGAACTCCAGAGGCCGCCTGCAGAGGGAGATGAGTCCACCTTGTTTGAGCCTTTTGCTTACCATGGCATGCCGCCTGATTTTTACAGGGACCTCTTCGCAGTTTGGTCGCCCCGGGCAATCATAGATTTTACAGCTTGTGATCTCGCACCAGCTTTTGTATGTTTGGAGCTGAAACTCCCTTACTTGGGGATTTGCTTCACAGAAGGCCACCTTGTTGCCGGTTACAAGCACTTTGGTGAGCTGGTGTATGAAGCGATGTTGGATGAAAAATCACCACTCCATGATGCCAAATTGTGTGCTTTGGTCCAAGAGAATGGTGAGAAGAAGACGGAGAAGAAGCAGAAAAAGAGGAAGAAAAATGAGGAGGGTGAAAAGGCTGATGGTGAGATAGTCCAGGAGGCCTAGGAAGATGGCGATGACAATGGCAAGGAAGCCGCTGATGACAAAAAGGACCAGAAGAATGACAATGGCAAGCCGCCTGCCAAGAAAGGAAAACCCACGACCACCACTGGTGCTGGTGCCGGCGGTGGTTCTGGTGGATCGTCTATCGATGCTCTCATGGACCAGTTGAAAACTTTGCGCAAGCAGTGATTTAGTGCTTGATTTTTCCTGGTTGCCAATCCTTTTGCTAGGATTGGGTTTTGAGTAGAATTTCGACTGCGCTTGATGGAACTTGTGCAGCACGGATATTTAACGCTCTGACAATCACTGAGCGACCTATGTTGATATCTTAGATCTGGGTGGTGTGCAAAATCATGAACATGCTTTGCCTGCAGTTGGCTTTCCCTTTTTCAACCTGTTAACTTCTTGGTACCTTCCACATTAGCAGCAGCACTTGTTTTTTTTCCCGATGTCCGAGGTCCTTCACCAGATGTGCGATGTCCTTCCGGTGTCCTTGTTTAGGTGCAGATGTTTTTGTTTACCTGATTGAAGATGCATGAACCATTCTTTCCTGGCTCGTCCCATAACTTCCCACTCATTATCTCCCAATGATGGATCTAATGCAGCCGTATCCGGGAACACATCTACATTCACTGGACAGGTTGACAACGATAGGCAACGAGAGGCGTAGTTTCCTCACCTCTCGTTGAATGAGTTGGAATGCACCAGCTGGGGGACCTGCGTGGAACTTAACTGGATTATTCCGACATAAACAGCAGGACTTGTCAGCGGGACTTCTGTTTATATTCGACTTGCCAGCATGATAGGCATGATGAGAAAAAAATGGTTTCAAGGTCTCTCAAGTGGAAATTTCTGAGGAGCAGATCCTTGCCCTGCAGCATCATCAGCAGGTTCCGTTGGTTTTGCTTGCTGTTGTTCGACAGATGTTGCAACCAAACTCTCTGTTTTCCATTCCATGTCACTGCTACCCACCCATGCTTCACATCCATCCTGGCTCCAGCTTGTGAATCCGCAGCGGGAAGCGACCTTCATCCAAACAGGCAATGAAGCGACCTTCATCCAAACAGGCTTCAGCCAAACAGGCAACGAAGCGACCTTCGGCCAAACAGGCTTCAGCCAAACAGGCTTCAGCCAAACAGGCAATGAAGCGACCTTCAGCCAAACAGGCTTCAGCCAAACAGGCAACGACGAAGCGACCTTCGGCCAAGAAGAATTTTGACGCCAAGTTGAAGATGGGGCTGGCTGAGAAAAAAATTCACTTAGGAAAGTGAACAAAGTGGATCCGATTAAAGAGGAGAAGCCCTCAAAGAAGCCAGCTTCAGGAAAGCAGTTGGCCATCACACCACACGACATTATGGGAAAACGCCATTGGCAGGAAATATTGCCACACAGCCTTTGGAAGTTGTATCCCACACTGGTCAAGCTTACACGCTTTTGCTTTCTCCATTCCCGTTTCTTGGCAAACAATCATCATTGCACTGCAATATGGGCAGCTAATAGTCTTCCTGCATTGTGGCGATGTTTCGCGTTGTGTTGTTTTGATATGTTTTGATTGCGTTCCGTGTGAACTTAGTTCTATTGGATAGTCCTGCACCACCTGGCCTACCTCCTTCAGACTTCAAGGTGGCTGATTGCAAGAACTTTGGGCGCCTGGACGGAATTGGATATGAAAACAAGAGATATCACTTTGCATCTTTTATTTTGTTGTTGCTCTTTTTATTCCTGCGACCATTCTCATTGACATCATCAAATCACTGAGGGTCCAACCAAATATTGACATGATGGCCGCGGTCTTGGGGAACCAGCCAGACAAGCTGCTGTTGCTTGTTCTTGAACCTTTTAGAATTTGCAATGATATCATCATTGTCCACATCTTGACCCGCTTGAAGCCTAAGCTTGTCTAAGGGCCGATTTGCTCGAGAAACTTGGCATAAATCTTCGTGGGCAAAATGCAGCGCTGATCGGGCAAGTTTGTTACATGCATTATATTTGTCTTCCAAAGCTACCAAGGTATACTGAGATCTTCAATCCTGGATTTCACCGAGAGAGCCAACAGTTCTGGAAAGAGGCTGTTAGTGTCGCTGTCCGCTTGAATTCAGCGGTCCAGGCATTTCGTCTTTGAGAGGGCCATGATGGTGGTCCTTGTTTTGTGAGACTATAAGCTGCTGGGAAAGCGAAAAAAGTCAGTTGCTGCCTAGTTTTGCAGTAGAAACAGAATTGACATGAGCCTTGGAATAAAGAGCGCTGAAAATTAACCTGTTGGTTGTCTGCAAATTTTGCTGTCGCCTGCAGGTCTTTTTTGTGAGCATCTTCATCATGAGCCTTGGCATAGGGCAGTGTGAAGGGAGGTGCTGGAAGTTTGTTGGAGGGCACCACCGTGCGCAGCGGGGAGGGGCTGCGCACATATTTTCACACATTTGTTGTCAAATGTTTAAAACCAAAAAAGCAGTCTGTGCTTGCATTTTTTTAAAAAATTCTAGGAAACCAATCTTAAGGGCTAAAACATTACTTCGCTAGGTTTGGAATACAGAAATCCCTTCCAATACGCACACCTATGTGACTTAAATCACAAATCAACTCAAATCCAACACGCACACCAATCCAACATCTTGCGCCACTTACTACTTCCTGCTCAATTATGAAGTGGCGGTCGGATAGTTGATACTTTTTTGGCACAAGAACTGTTTATACAACACTGTGCGTTGAGGCTCTGTGGATCCGTGCCAAGAAGGTGAGGCTGGCTGAAAAAGTTTCAGCCAGCCTCATCTCCATTGCGCCAATTGTGGGGGCTCTTACCTGAAGATGGCAAGCATGTAATATGGCAAACGCACAGGATTTTTTTGCAGCAGTAGCACTGGTAGAGAATCTACGGTATTGGAAAACCATGGACAGCTTCAGAATTTAGTGACAAATCACTGCCAAACCTATTGCCTGTTGCTTGCTGTTGTTGACTGAGGCCTTGACCTGCGACTTAAAGCGAACTGAACATGCGCTGCGCAGTCAAAAGGGCATCTTTTGGAGCCAAATAGATGATATTGCAAATTTGTATCAATGTATCATGACATGGGGCCAAATATTTGAAAGACCTGACTTCAAGATGTGTATATAGAACCAAGTCTTAGCAATCCAAATCTTGGCAAATATGCTTTTATAAACTATAGATATATAAATATAAAGTTAGACCCAAGTCTTGGCAATCCAAGACTTGGCCAGGTCTTGGAAGTCCAAGACCTGGTAGTTATTTAGGTGTGTTTTTTTTTGAATGTCCATTAACAATGTCCCACTGATTCTTTTGTGTTTCACTTGAAATTCTTCAACTTTTACTGTTGAACCTGGGTGTTGGAAGTGGCTAAGCCAACCAAATATGTCAAATAATGAAAGTCTTGAGCCAGGGGGTAGTGGAGTTTAAGTCAAAGTGAACCATGTCTACAATTCCAAAAGCAAAACCATGGGTAACAGCATTTTCCATCAAACATCAAATGTTTTTCCCTGTGTCTTTTGTTCTGCACGCTTTCTTTTTTGTGTCTTTTCTCATTGTTTTGCTTTCTTTTGTTTTTTTCATTGTTTTTTTCTTTCCTGTGTTTTTTTCTTTTTTTGCATTGGGGTGTTATCGTATCTGACCAAATAAATTGCAGGAGTATGCGCGGACCCACCATGTCATGTTCTAGCATGCATGGGTTGCACTGTTGGCCGGGTGCTTGCGCTACCATAATGGGTTGCCAGATGTCTTTGGGGC
>OMLO01000397.1_pt1 | contig 27709 bp, 6 predicted proteins | sample 1674811 | NCBI WGS metagenome assembly OMLO01 (sample SAMN06265003, study PRJEB25207) | coral metagenome | isolation source: Coral host | place: Mexico:La Bocana,Puerto Morelos, Mexico | collected 2008-11-13
CATTGACTGTAGTAACGGATACGATTAAAAGAACAGATTAACAGCGGGGGCAGCTGTAGTGGTAACTATTCCTAGTTTAAATAAACGCAAAGGATGTTTTTGTCTGGTTCAAGAATGTGTCTTTTTATTTCCCCTCAAAAAAGAAAAATTTAAGGTTCCACTCTCTGTAGAGTTTGCTTAGTATGAGTGCCTGAACCCACGCTTAACATTGACATTTTATAGTCAGAAGGCTTTATCGACTCAATGAAACGTAGATGTAGATGTCCACAGTCGCATCAACGTGGCCAATTTTTACCAAACTTCACACTTGTTTATGCATGACAAGAAAGAGACAAAAGCTGGAAACTTTAAAAGCTTAAAAAAAATGTCAGAGATGCCGTTATGTAAATGTCTCACTTCAACCAGATTCACTTCACTGAGTTTTGTCAGTTATTTTGTGTTCATTCGATATGAGATATTGAACCGTATATTGTATTATTTCATAAACTCCATCCGCATAAAGGTCGTACCTTTGATAGGAATGCTCTTAAACTAATTAAATATCGTTTGATATCCTGTTCAAAGTTTATTAAAACGTGTTAAAAGACAGTTTACTAAAGCGTGGTAAAAATTGGTTTGTGTATAGTATCAACGTCTATAAACAATCTAGTAACTTTAGCCCCGAGTATATTCAATTCAATGCTTCAGTGTTTTTTAATTTTGGAAGCTTTCTTTGAACAGATACACATGGTTTGAAATTTGAATTTTGTTTTTTCTGATAGTAAACTATCAAAATGAATGTTATTTTATTGTATTTCAGTTTATTTTACTCATTCGTTTTGATGTTTAAGTCAGTAATCAATATTCTAGCTTCGTTGTATTTTTTATCACACCGATTAGCATTCTTACTACAAGTCGAAGTATGTTCCCAGTGACTTCAGAGCTCGTTAGTATAGAGCTTTAACTTCAGAATCATTATAGGCTAATTAAATGTCTAATTGCTCTAATAGTTCTTTAGAATTCTTCTGCAAATTCTTCAGGCTGCGACTCTCTGTTGCAGCTCACAAGAATGAGATTTCATAGGCATTTTAGAGAAACAGCTTTAGTCCTGTTATGGGGCGGTTTCGGCATACGCATGAGGGGTTATGAGGTCAAACCAAAATGAAAGAAGACTAAATGAATTAAAACAATGCCCTGTAGGACAATCCAATACAACGGATCTGTTACTTGTTTATCTGTAATTTAAGTAATCGGAATTGGTCAATAAAACTAAAATCTGTCGAATTGAGAGACTTCTGTTTTTTTTTTTGTTTTTTTTTAAGCATTCGTCTTAAGTGACGTGGCCCTCGCCGCAGCATAATGGAAAGGTAGACATCAGTTTTAACTTTTCATAACAAAAGAGCGATCTTTTGTTAACATGACAGCATAGCAGGAAACCGTTGATAATAAATGTTTACTTAACCGTTGACAATCAATCTGTAACTCAAGACGTGCATCGATGTCTGGATCTCTTTCATTGTGTCTACAGTAAACTCCGATAACCCGTAAATTGTTGTGCTTCAATTTCTCTGTTGTACGCTTATCGGTTTATGTTACGTTTCCATCGGTGAAGCAAGCGGCAGTACGTCAAGTTGCAAGAATTTAAGCGTTTTTATAGTTGTGAAATTTCTTGAATTATCCTTGTTGGACCACGTGAGTTTGTTGAAAAGTAGATTCATTAGCTAGTTCATTTGTGTGTCACTCAAAAGCAGACGTTTAATCAACAACAAATTAAAACGTGACCTGAAGCCTACAATGATTAATACAGTAAAACGGAGAGTTCTAAATGAAGAGTCGGCGAACCCGCGGTTAATCATGCCTGTTTTTCGGTTCTACCCAAATACCGGTTTGTAACCTTTTATCTTTACGTTTGAGGAATCCGCTTGTTCATGCCACTTGCCGCCAACAAACAAATCAAGTTTTCAACATTAACCTCACAGAAAACAAAAAAAGAAAAAGTTTAGTCACCCAGAAAAAGAGATAAAAGTTTATAAAATTGGCAAAGGTGTGATGTATTTAAAGCACACGCTATGTTGGCGTATGATCAGGCTATTATCCGACCATCATGGTAGAGGCTCATGGTGAGTGAGATAAGGCTTCCGTTACCTATGGTGTACGATTCTATGCTCGTGAAGTTTTTTTTTATTAGAATTCAGAAAAATGGCGTCAATGTAGTATTTCTAAGCAATAGAATGTCTGGGAACATAATCTTAGTTAAGATCGCGTGAGCAATATTATGACTTGCCTCAATTTACACGATGTTGAGTTTCGTCAAACCCTCTTGTGGTGTAAAAATATGCAGGTCAAGTAAGCATCCCGGAATGAAAGATGTCTGAGTGTGATCGAATGTTCTTCATGACGATGTCGCTGAGGTACACATCCTTAAGAAAGCTCATCGTCAAAAAGGAACGACCCAGACGGTAGTTTAACAAGGCCTTCTCGCGCTAACCGCTCCGGCTACCAAGCAGAAGGGGATGTTGAATCAAGCTATTGTGTGAGATTGCGTTTTCGAGATTGTTGTTTGAGCTGTAGTTTTTCATGTGGCAATATTATAATGAGCATTGCAATAATTTTCAACTCACTTACCGTGCTGTTTATTGGTCACTACGGCACGATCCTTGTTTCCTTTTGTCTGTTGAGTTTTCAGTATCTGTTGCTTTGTAGTTTTTACCGCCGTCGGCGTGAATTAAATTGTGCCAAATATGGGAGTAGCTATGTGATGATGTCATCACAACGCCCAAAATTTGGTCACCGCTTGCGTTTCTTGGCAACCTCTTCAAGTGCGTAAAGCGGATTCTTACGATGCTTAGCAAATTTCCGTAGCTTGAAGTGGCTTATGGTATCAGTGTCCTTCTCTGTCTTTGCGGAAGTCTGCAAGCCTATCGAGGGGACCTCCCCCGGCCCTTTTTAACGTTTCACTAAAAGTTCACCCGTAGCCAACTATACTCCGTGGTGAGAGTAAAGAACACTGCACTCTGTTGTTAACACTTTGTTTTGCGAAATCATTAAGGCATGCAATTGACTTGTATTTGCGCGGGGTTGGAGATAAATAAGTGTTATTTATCAACATGACGTTGGGAGGCTAAATGCCCACTTACCCTTAACTTACTTTCTTTGCCGACCAGCATAGTGTGTAGTCAGATTTTTGGCAAGTTAGAATACGTTGTTGGAATTGCGCCATCCGTGTGAGTGAGTCACAATTTGGTTTTGGTCGGAATACCGTTTATTATTGTTAAGAGCAGAAGTTTCTTAATTGCTGCGATCCGGACTGCTTAATAATGTTTACCTTGCATATTGAAAAAGGTAACAACACAAAAATAATGCGTGGGATGGATAGGTCTTAAGACAAAAACATGTCAGATTTTTTTCCCGAAAGATCTGGATGTTTAAAATTTGCCTTTTCGGTGTGTTTGATATAAACACTGGAAAGTGTGCAAAGCTTGAACTTTGAAGATTCCCCTCTACCACCTCACGCACTGACCACTGTTGAACGTCATTTACAGTAGAAAGGTAACGTCTCAAAGACAGATTTACATTAAACGTAGAAAATAAACATTAAATCCTCTTATCTCACTGTCTTTCTTATCGCAACCATTCCAGCACTTCCAGCGCTGATAAGCAACTACGTCCACTCCGTGGCTCAATACGTGACTCAACTCGTAGCCACAAAGCAAGGGAATTTAGATAAAGCGCGAACACTTGAACCTTATGGCATGAACAAAACGTGAAGAAATTTAATCTCTATGTATACCTACGTAGCTCTTACTATGAACAACATTTTTTGGCTTTCAAATTGCGAGATTCTCCATTGACAAAGTTTAAGTTTTATTCTGGAACTCAGTAACATCTAGATAGAAGCAAAGCTGGTCTTTTCAGTCGAAAATTATTAAGAGACACAGTTCTATGAGTTTGACTTCTCTAATAACCATCCCACTACCTTAGTAGTCCTGGCACTTATGCAATATTGTCAAATTCCTCTTCATTCTTCCACCTCACAGTTGTTCTTCTCCCTGTTCTCTCCAAGTTCCTCTCTCTACGCTCCACCCCTTCATAACTGGAAACTTTTTGAACCAGGCAAGCGAAGCGCCGACCGATCGGTACGAACTCGAACGAGTACATTTTATCATTTCCAGCTTTAAATTCTGCATTCTAATTTACTCTTTATGGCCTTTGATACCGAACTATAAACAATGAAAAGAATTTAGATAATTTAGCCGTTATGTAAACATGCCTGAGCTTATTCCCCCTTGACGAGATGACTCAAGAAGAACAAGCAAATTTGAATTTTGCAATTAACTTACCCACAACCTTGACTGACAAACAAATCTGAGGTTTTTTTCTAAAAGGTTTATGAACAAACATTAGTGATGAATGTCTGGCCGGAAAAGCATCTCCAAAAAAATCATTTTTTAATGACCTGCATGACCTGTGGTGCGTAATCATTCAAGATCTAGGTGTTTAAGAGAAATTTTCATTTCGTCTCCAATGGTAGCTGAAATTCAGTGTAGACCTACACTTGCCCTTCAGAACGACATATCAATTGCCTGAAATTTTACCTTTAAACTCTCCCTGCTGTGAACAAAATAATCAATTGTAGGATTACGGGATTCAAAACTGATGCAAAACAGTTGTTTAAAGTATCCGGTTGATATCGGTGTCGCGATCGGGTAAGAAGAAAGCGAATTCTGGAAACGCGTTCGCGAAGATAAAGAATTTTGATGGTTTTGTTCTGGTCCGTAGTACAAAACGAATAGCTTAACGTGAGAGACCCTAGACAGCGTGTCTATCGCTTGTTGTTATCTTGGTTTATAATCGCAAGTTTGCGAGTTCAACATGCGTTTTCGTTATTAAAATCCATGACCAAACTCGAGGGTAACAGGTCAGAACACTTGACTTGGCGTTATTATTATGTTGAGCTTATGAAACAGCTGTTTCGAGAAAGATTGTCCTTCAAGCGCGTCAAAGAGTAGGCGACAATACCGAAAGATACTATAGGTAGTGGTAGCTCAATATTGCTTGATTGAAGTTGACGGTGTTTGATAACGAAGGAAGGAAAAACTACAAACCTTACTATATATAATTCCGAAATTTTTCTCTATCCATGAAACAGCCATAAACTACCGCTACCCATAACATTCTTCAGCGTTCTCTCGATAGTGTTTACGCTTTTATAGAACAACCTTTCGCGAAGTAGCTTTCTCGACCTGTGCACCTTAGTGATTGATTTTTGCAGGCGTTTCATTATCAATAAAATTATGATCGTACCTTGACTTTTAATAGTGAAAATGAAGTGAATAGGTTCTGTCCGTGTTTGTTCAAGGGTGCTCCTCTGCAAAGCCTAAGCTGGCTTGGTTATCAGTTTAGTTTAACAAGACCCCTTTATCGCTTAGTTGCTACAGAAATGAAATCCTGTAAAGAGTACAAAACAATTCAATCCATTACAGCTTTTGGGTAGTGCGACTTGATGGATTCAGTGTTTTTGTGAATTACCTCACTCGCTCACATCCACAATATATCGATGACAGAGAAGTTTTTTTTGCCCGTAAGTAACTCATGAATTTCACTAAAGAATCTCACTTCCTACCTCTATTAAGTACCGCCGGTGCAGTGCTTGTTTTTCTCAATTGTAGGAGTGTTTCAATGTTTTTTTTGCCCTAATTATGTTACTCACCAGCTCAGCTCTAAGATTGTTCCGTTGATGACAGAGTGTTTCTTTGCCTTGAAGAGTATAATACTGCTACCCTTTACTCTCCCTACAAAGCTCGAATTGTACTGCAGTTCGATTATTTGTACTGAAGCTGCCGCGATTTAAGCATACAAGACCCGGACTAACTAAAAACTTTTTTTAAAAACTATTTCTCTCATGTGTCATAATATGACATATGAATCGTTCTGTCACTGAACTATTTAGCTCGAAAGAACATGAAAAATGACTGTGTTTTTTCCGGCACGCTTTTGTGTAAAATATCAGAAGAAATTATGTATTAGATTGTTAAATGAGCAATGCAAGTGAAGTAGCCAGTAAAAGATTTAACAGCTAGGGAAATGGGAAAAAAGCCTGGAAAAATCTGAAGATTTTGCATTGTGACCTTGGCGATACCAGATTAGATGCTCTCCAGCCAGCAACTATGCTGAGAACGACATAGTCTCTTGGAACAGGTCAATAGTGAAGACGTGATAATGTATATTTGAATTGCCAGTTGATGTGATGATGTAGTTAAGAAATTAAAGGAAAAGTTATTTCTGTTGAGTTTTAGAAACACTCCGGAAAGTTTAGGAGAACCCCGGGAGCGGGGGCTGGGTACTCCCCTATATCTGGTATATAGGGAGGAGAACTCGAAAAAGCTGTGGAAACACTTCCCTGCAGCCTTTGTTCTCCCAGCACATTTCGTTCTCTTAAACTTCCACTTATAATTCGATAGAAACACGAAGAGAGTGTTTGTTATTTCATTTCGAAAATATTGCGACTACAGAAAGGAAAAACACTTGTTTATTTCGTTATCAAAATGCAAATTCTCTTTATTCTCATTACATCAATACTCGTTGTGGTTCTGTCTTTATCGAGTTCTAGAAGTGCGGCCTCTTCCGGGAAATTTTCTAAATTGGGATTTTTTTTGTGGATAGTGTGATTTCCGTTGTCAAACTTTACCCAGATCTTAGGTTTGTTTGACTTGCTGCAAAGTAACTTACATCTTCAGGGTTACAATCTCCGGATATGGTTAATTTCTGCTAGGGGATGTTAATTTTAAAAGATAATTAGATGCAGGTCGCTGTTGAGACCATAAGGTTATGTCTGGAACTCACGCTTGGTAAATAACCATATGTAGTTAGCGTCCCTGCATTTAAATAAAAAAAGACTTGATCTGATGGAAAATTAAGTATTGTTATTTCAAAATTTCATGTTTTCAACGGCAGAATGAAACAATAAAGTTGTAAGAAAAATCGAACCCAGAAGATAATCGAGATGAAAAAGGAACTCGAAAGTAACTAACTTTGCCGGGCAAAGGCATTGAATAGGAACTTGTGGAAGGACGGCCTGTTCCGTAAAAGGAATTTCCTCATATATTTAAGAAAAACAGCTTGTCTTGTTGTAATACACTGTACTAGCCTCTTTGGCATTTTGTATTTTGCATTGTAGAAACATGTCTGTGCCATCCGTTCAACAATAACTACAGTTCACCACCAAAAAATAAGTGGTACATACTATCAAACATTTCTTCTTTGTTGCATGTATTTTACGTTTTTAAAGGCACAGATGGTACGGCTAAGAATGAAATTAGCCACATAGAATGATGCACAGTGGGCTGTCCAATAAACCGGAGAAGGGATATGCATAATCGGAATTGGTTAATTGAACTCTTAACCCTTTGAATTTTGAGAGCCGGTTCTGATATCCACTCAAGCCGACAAAGGAAGAACCGTTAATTGCAACAATTCCCCGTTATGTTAGCGTTCTGCAGTAACGTGGGAAATCCTTAAACTCTAGTTTCATAATATTAACTTCTTGACTTACTAACTCAAAACGTGCATCGAACAGACTCCTTGATCAGCAGGGCGCGAAATTGCTATTTAACCCGTTATCTTAGTACGCTCTTCAATGTTTAGATGGCTGAGACGTGTGTTTGAAAACAAGCGATGTTTCCCTTAATTATAATTACTAGATTTATCTATGCAGACATCGAAGAAATTTAGCAGTTAATGAATGGTAATTGACTCATGAGAAAAACTCCATAGATTAAAACTGGAAAAAAAATATCGTTAATCTATATTCCTTGTGTTACTTAATCACGCCGCCTGTATTTTCCCCAACTTTAATATTGGTCCCCAAGTAAATAGTATTTTGTTTACTCAGAAAAGAGAACTACATTTAACAAAAATCAAGTCACGAAATAGTCTACTCTAAAACCAAATGTTCTACTCTGCATCACAGTTTTGCTTTAGTCTTGTCTAGGTCAAGAACTGATCTAGAAAAAAAAGATAGCCTTTTACAGCGAAAATAGCAAGCTACCGATAATTGGCGGTACGACTACCTAATTACACATGAGAAGAACTATATATCGACCAAGCCATATTCTTTTCCTATCTTAAATTTGTTTTTGCTTTTTCACTGTCTTTGGATGCGGAAAACTAGGTCAAATTTCACGTTGGCATTACTTTGTTTGTGACAAAGTCTTCTCCGTGACGAGTCAAGCAACCGCCCCGCATATAGGCTAGCTAGACGCTTGCCTTTACAAAAAGCTTCTACACAGAACGTATCATTTCTTTTCGATAGAGTCTAATCGTCGTGCCTTATGTCGCAGTGGTGTTTATCCTTTGCTTTCTATCCCCCGAACACATTCCAAAGAGAATTAAAATACCTACAGCACCCTCACCTTTCTTTTTAATGGACCAATCCCACCACTTCCAAAAATTGCGTCCAACTTTTATCGATGGCCTTTTCTCCGCTGCCCTTACGACATTATGAAGTATGTCATTTTCGAAACTATTCCAAATGTAATATAATGGACAACATTTTTGTTAATTATCGATTGATGTCATCACCACAGCCAAGATGTTGGCAAAAGTCTTGGATTACGCTGCCTCGCCACTGCTTCAAGTGCACTTTAAAATAGAACATTTTACAGGCTCTTATTCAATTACAAGATCACGCGATAGATAAAATAGCAGAAACTTCGCTTTCTTTATAGTTTTGTGTTGGTTTGTTAGGGTCACACCCCTAGCTGCCCAGTCTAGTAGCGAGCCACAGAAAAGTTTTTAATCAACGTGAATTTGTCCATTTCGGTCGCTGCTGACAGCATGATCAGTCGCCTCTCCTTCATTGTATTTTTCTTCGGAACTCAACTAAAGTCGAATCCTGTTTGCTTAGGTATGGTGAACTATGCTATTTGTCAGTATGATGTAACGCGGTTAAATGGCCGCTCACCTTGACCGTGTTTTGTAATTGCGACAAAATGGGGTTCCCTCTTTAACTACAGAGTGAAGAATGTTTTAGCAGTTTTTGTCGAGTTTTGTGCGTTGTTGGAATTACACCGACTGTGTGGGTAATATATATTTTTGGGAAAACGACGAGGTCAAGGCAGGAAAATCTGCCTGCCATATGAGCCCCAGAAGCAGGCTCTCTCACTGAGACCAATTTTAAGCTTGACGCGTGTAATATGAAATGAGACTTCAAGAGTGATTTTAATTTCGTTTTAGAAACGTCAGATTTTCAGTTTTTTAACTGATTAATACATCCAATAGTCATTGAATAGTGAAAAACTATTCAAGGAAGACGAATAAACTGAAGGAGAATTATACTTTGATAGACTAGAAGTGTTCACACATTATTATGAGCTTAGTGAAGCACTGAGCTAGGTATGAGCTCTACACTATATTTAGATAAAAACACAAGGTTTTGATGAAAACGCTATTTTGCCTTCTCACAGTTCTGACAGTCGGATAAGATGTTTCTTGTTCCAAAATTACCTCACGTACTCTTTGGGCTTTAACTTACCTTCCTACTGCCATAATCCTTGAATAAACTCATTAACACTTGAAATTACTCCAGCTCAGGAAAAACAACAGGATGCCAAAGTGAAACTCGTCCATCGACTCATGATGAACTACCAAGAGGAAAAACAAATTCTGCCAGCACCAAATGCCTCTGAGCCAGTCATCGTTACCTTTGACATGGCGTTCAGTCAACTCGTTGATTTGGTGAGTAACTCTACCTCGCTTGTTCAAACCACTTCCTTTCAGTTGTGGTTTCCTAGATCCTACCACACTGGGGCTATTACTAGCTGCATGTGGCAATAATTAATCGTATTTTGCTATTATTGTCTCGATGATTTGTTTTTCTTTGCGATAATAGACCTTGCCCAATGTTTTGCGTGAGTGAAGAGGTGTGACACACTTGGTAATATTCACTTGTAGAAGCATTCTCTTTTTCTATTAGATTTGGTTTGAAGGCTTCTTTTTGTTTTCTTGCTTGGAAATTTTATTCCACAAAAATTATGTTCCAGAGATTCAGTCAGGCCAGGAAATTCGGCTTGTCTGATACACTTTGGGAACAATTGGTGGATGCCGCCTCCTTTTCAGCTGTCGATATTTTAATTGGGTTGCTGTGAAAACCTACCGATAATGCATTTTTCCGCAGACACAAAGTATGTGGCAGAAACTGTTGTTTTCCTTTAGCTACTATAAATGTATATAAGACGAGATTTAGTAACGTCTAAAACACTCGATTGCCGTCCAAACATAAATTCAGCCAATGGAGTGGTCAAATGTATTCGGTTACTATGAAATAAAATAGGATGAACTAGAACGAGCTCTGGATTAGATAAATAAGTATGAGGTACAGTCGTACCACAGTTAAATATGGACACAGCAACGGGGCAATTTAAAATAAACTGCACAAAAAAACACGCAGATATTCGTAAAGAAGTATTAAGTGCCCATAACCTCCCCTGCGTAAATTTATCCCCTTGGCGCCAGGGGACAGGTAAAGGTGAACTCTTATCCTAGGGTAGTTAATCCTGATTTTATCGCGGCATGAAACGGCAGTGTTATGTGGTGTTTACTTTCATCCTGAAAGGCACTCCTGAGAAGTTCATTTCGACTTTATAAGTAGCAGGCATTCAGTATGCGTGAGTCTCATTGTCATCTTGCAATGCTTGCTCCAATAAATTGGAATTAAAGCACGCGACCTTATTGAGTTCAAATGGCGTTTGTGCCATTTGCTAAAATTTGTTCAGTCAAGATTGTACGGTCATTTACGTGTTTTGAATAGTGTGAAATGATGGATTGTTTTTGTGAAATTACGCTCTGGAAAGCAAATCCAAAATTAAATTATGGCGACACTGCGTATCCTATTTTCTGAAGCACTTTCCGCTAAAAGCAAAATTGCACAACATTCTTTTAACTCGACTCCTAAGATTAAAGAAAAACCATTTTAAATATTTACGGGAAGATTTAAGATTTGTCGATGACAGAGTAGTTCTTTGGCAAAAATATACCTCAAGAGGGATTTACTTGAAGTATTTCTTGTATACAAGAGCGTGCCTCCCGGGTCTGTTACAGCTTAATGGGATCTGTTCAAAGAAGAGTCAGACTCTTGAGTTAGGATCATATGCTTGTCATTAGATCGGAATTAACATTTGACCCAGAAATTAATGCTGAATCAGCCAACTAGCCCTTTATTCAGCTGGTGTAGACTTAAGATGTTGTCCGAACTAAAGGCGCACTCCTAGCTGTTTCAAAAACTTCAAACATACGACAAAATAATTTGTCGCAAATGTTCAGCCAGGAATGTGTGTGCTGTGTGAATATCACGTGATATCACTATATATGGATTTCACATGTCATCAGCAATAAGTAACTAACAAAAGCTGCTCGTTAACTTAATTATCCTAGGCGTTTTTAACAAACCTTACCTGAAGATTCGTGTCAGTACTGTGTTTTGCTTTTGGAAATAATGTAATTTAAATAGATGATGGCTTGATTCAATGTACTTAGTAATAACTTCGCAATATGTTTTCCCTCAGTCGACCATTAAAATGTAAATGCTATGCTCTTGTGTCCTTTGTGAACAAAAGAGAGACACCAACATGGTGGACACATACTTTGTAATTACTAAGAATTTTTATACATTGAAACAAATGTTCTCTTCTCAATTGTTTTGATTGAAAAAGAGAGCTAAATAAAATGTGGGCAATTTAGTGAAATACTGTTACCTGCTCTCTATTGCTAGTCAGTGGTGTTTCGTGGTTATGTAAACGAGAACGCCTGTTTTCGTGCACTGTAAGGGCCAGATGAAAAGGTGATCGTGTGAGGTCATTCTAAACGTTCCACTGTCTTTTGTCTCTGCGGTTCACTAGCAATCAGTCACGAGTCACGAGAACACCCTTGAGAGTTCTCATCAGTTTAAATTGCCAATGCTTACATCTTGGTTTTTATAACATCGAGAAGTAAGTGGAAACTAGTATCTCAACAAACTGTATACGTTTCTAGCTTTTCGCTGCATTTTCCTTGGTTACCAACAGTGACGCATTTCTTTTAGCATTAAAAGAAGGCATACATTCAAATACTCACTGTTGATGGTGAATCTTTGTGAGTGTTAGTTGTCATTGTAGATGGGCCAACAAGCACCTTCACTCAAACCATATACATGTCATTTACTAGAGGTCTTCTGTCTAAAATGCATCTTGAGCAAACAACGTCGAGTTGATAGAGATATCATTTCTTTCTTTGTTTTGACTAGTTTTATCTTACACTGTTTACAGCAGCTAAAATGATTAAATTTAATCTATTTCCAACATCAGAATAAATATGCAATGCTCTATAGATAACAATAATAATCTGAAAGTTAAAAGTTAATTTGTCGTTAGAATCACCAGTCCGTTGAAGCGGAATTTATTGCAGGTGCAGAGCTTCTATGCATATAAACTTGAGCGTTTTGTTTTATAAATTCAAGGCAAATCAACAACGGTCTATTGATTTAAACGAGTAAACAAAAATAGAGGACAAGTGCAAATTAGCTGGTAATCTGTTTTCGATTACACCAGTGGACTATATTTACAGAAAGGTCTTTTTTAGTGTTAAGCAGAGAACATAAAACGGTTAAACAGTTCACTTTAATTGCGACATTGCGTGCTGTACTCGTTAACATTTCCTGATTTGCAATGTTCAAATTCTCGCGTTTAGAATAATTCCAATACTCGGAATGCTCAGAGAGAAATTAGACGCAAGTATTTTAAATTCCTTAAAATTAAATTACTTAACATTTTCCTCAATAAAAAATATATTTGACAACAAAGCCTATTGTAATCAAGACCGTTCTGACCGTTCCTATATTATAAGTGTAGAGAGAACCCAATCAAAAATGTAAACAAAACGCCTCTACCTTCACTTCCAGGTCTTTCAGGTCACTGAAGAGACCTTCTGAGAGTAGAACTACGTCGTATTCAGTCAAAAAATGTCCTCCGCTGAAAATGAGATTCGTGTATTTTGCTTTTGTCTATGTGCGATTCTTGACCATGACCCGCTCAGTTGGCAGCGAACGTGAGTTTCCGGTGCTATTTATCAAAGTCCCAGACAACTCGGTGTGTATATAAACAAGCATAAGTTGTTAATCAGTTTAGAAACAAACCATTTTGCGGGGTGTTGGAGTATCGAAAATTTATGACTCAGGGTATGTATTTATATCATAAATCTTGAATAAGTCTTAAGTCGTATTAAATCAACTTGTTTTCACTCTGCTGGCCATCAGAGACCTTCACCTGTGTGATTTAGTTTCAACTGAGGAATAAAGAGGTTTTTCTAGTGAATTACGTAATAGAAACTGGACATATTGAGAATCACTTGCATTACCGCCAGACGAATTGCCTTACCATTTAGATTTATCACTGAGAAGCAGACAGGTCTGTGTACATTGCGGTGGCTTATGTTATTTTAATCTCCTTAAGAGGTGCTTACTCGGAAAACCACTAAACAACAACAAACAAATCAAAAGCTAATCTCCTTAAGCTCAAACACAATATCAGTGGGACTTGTCAGCACGATCGCAGTACTTTGAGCTGGATTAATTTCAGACAACTGGTGTGCGTTTTTCTTACACATTGGAAAAATTACCAGTTCGGTTGCCTCTTGACTTAGTGAGCGGGCCAGTTGATCATGTCTAAGGCTCGAGGTCATGAGCTAAGAGAGATTTTTCTGTCTGATTTGGCGAAAGCGATCAAAGCAATAAATGTTCAACATATGTTTAGTTGTTGACCTGATTTGAATAGAGCTAGAGAATATCTTGGAAAATAACATGGCATGTTGAACAGCGGGGACGCCAATTAAGTGTTCTTTCGCTTTCTCTCGCTGTGCGTCTCCCCAAGTTTTCGCTTGCCGTTTTTCACGCTGTGCCCCAACTAACAGAATGCCTGGAAGAGGCTAAAATCCACGACAAAAGTCCTTGGCACGCCTGGATCAGATAGCATGAAAATGCGTTGACAAGCTATTTTTTAAACAATCAGTGATGGTATCACTGGAATAGGGAACCTCCTTCCCCCCCCCCCCCCCCCCGACAATGTTGGAAACGTGCAATGACGAATTCATCACGATAAACAACATTGAATCGGGGTGATGGGGAAGAACTGATAAATTTCCTAGACAGATGCTGCAAAAGTGGGCAAGCGTGTCAAGACTTTTGTTGGGGATTGTAGGTGTGCAAGGTGAATGGTTTGAGCCAGTATTGTAGTTTAACCTATACCGACCTGTTCTGTTCGGCCTGCATGTTTCACCAAAAAGAGAACCTAAATTCTACGGGATATTGGTACGAGTTCCCCGTTAAAATGTTGAAATATCTAGCCGTCCACGTCGCTCTTTCATAGCTTAAAAATTAGTTTAATTTTCCAATTTTGCTAGCCTTAGGGAAGGCCCTAGTTTGTATTTTGGTCGGCAGACGAGTTTCCTGGAACTATTCCTATCGGGAAAGTGTCAATCCCGGACGTCACTTTCGTTAGGCCCTGACTTTTCAGTTTTATCTTAAGAACTCAAAAAATACCTTTCAATGAACAAGGACTAAAGTCTGCTTCATTTCCGTTTTGATCACTAGTTAGTGTAGTCCCGGTAGACCTCGCTAGTCCCGAGTTCAACTTCTTGGTCAGGTTTGCAAATGGCTGACTGGTCTTTCTCCTGACAGTTGGGATTTCAACTCATGTTCATTTCAAGAGAAAATAAGCTGTCCCCTGGTTTCCTCTTGGTTCATTTATATTGCATTTGTTACTTCGTCAGCTTCCATTGTCCCTGAAAAACCTCATTGGGGGGGTAGTCAATCAATATATTGATATCAATATTTAGTATCACCCAGCTAGTGTACTAATGCAAATCCTGCATACTAAAGCAACTAAACCCCTCGCCCTCGAGGGCCACGGGTCAATAGCCACTTCGGCTTCGCCTCATGGGCTATTGACCCGTAGACCTTGCGGGCTACGGGTCTAATTGTTAAATATTACCTATCCACGACGTAAGCTTGATGCCCTATGCTGCATCTCAACATTTATAGCGCATCGAGATTTTCAGAACGGACGAATGCGCAGGGCTATGACTCATATAACAGATCAGAAAATCGTGTTTCTTTGCAAAGAATGTTTTGGCGTTAAGTTTATTTATATAAAACAAGTGACTATTGACTTTTGGCAAGACTGGAAAAACCAAATCCTCCTTTCTTGATTCTTATTGTGATTTGTCTTTCTTTGTTGTTTTGGCTAATAACGGTTTCAACAGGTTTTCTTTATCTGTTACAGGATAGCAAAGATCAGATCATGACGAGCAACATTTGGGTTAGACAGGTATTGTTTGTATAAAATTTTGCACTAACTGCTGTTTTGTTTTTTCTCATTCATACATACTGTAAAACCCCTATTGTTAAGCTACCACTAGCATCCGGAGGGAGATCCCTACATGAGGTGGGGCGGAGAATTTAAATTAAATCTCTAAAGGAGACCAATCTGGAGGTAGATCGAGCTTTGTTTGACACCTAAAAGACAAAAATTTCGAACAGGCCCCATTAATTGTCACTGTTTAGGAAAGGAGCCCGCGGTAGTAGACCGGACTCAAGAGACCAGCGGAAATCGTGCCCAAAAGCGGAAACGAGATCTTGAGCGGTTTTTATTACTGTTTCTTCGTTGCATCCTAAAAGATACTTTGACAGCTAAAAATAGTGGCATATCGTCATGAGCATCCTATGTGACCAGAATCCTTGATTTATACCCCTACAGTAAGCAAAACAACGAGCATCCCTGACCATTTCCACTCCCCCACCCCACGGGCTGTAGTACCCACCTCTTCTAAAGCTTGAAATTTTAATTTAAAACTCCTTACTTCCATTTGATTACCCAAAATGTTTTATGTCATCCATTTAGTTTTGGACAAACTACAGACTTGCCTGGGATCCAGCTGAGTTTGGTGGAATCAAAATCATCAACATAAGTCCTAAGATTGTTTGGAAGCCTGATATTCTTCTTTACAACAAGTAAGATACACAAATCATGCACCTGTAACAGCAGCCGTCTGTGTGGGTCTTGATAACTCTTTCAAACTATCACTTAAATCAGTTACTGTCCCAGTTTTAACAGTTAGATTCGTAAATTTGGTGTTTAAACAACAGATCATCCCTCTGTACATTATACTTTCAATATTCTCTTACACCTTCATTCCTGACAACCTATAACATTGCACAGAAGAAATAAGACGTTGATCGCATATAAAAAAATCCCTGAACCCTTATCGAATCAACGCTATTGATGAACGCTGTCATAAGTTCAATCATTGAATTCAGTAACTCCACCATACTAAACATCGTCTTATCAGGACCTTACTCAATTACCTATCCACATTACTGCTTTTTGATCCTCGCTCTAGTATACGCTTTGTATACTAACCAGTAGGTCAGTCGGTCGTTTGGTAGTTAAGTTGAGTTGATCAGCCAGTTCTCCAGTCCATCAGTTAGTCGGTCAGTCACGCAAACAGACAGCCAGTCAGCCAGTCTATCAGTCAGTCAGTCATTCCGTCTGTCTGACACTCATTCAGTCAGTCAGAGTCTCAGACAGACATCCAAACCAAGTGATGCAGTTCCTGCTCTTATACGAATCAATCATAGCACCTCAACTATCTGTCCAGTCATCTGTGTAGTTCACTAGCCATCAGCTCGTTGTTCAAATGGTAGAGCGACGACATTTAGCTGGTTAGTTGGACAGTTAGACCATGGTAGGCATCCAATCGCTCAGTTCGTTTGTTTTTCAGCCATCCTGCGGGCCAGTTAGTCAGTCTATGGGTCTGTTTTTTTTGGCCATCTGTATATCTGTCTGCCACTCACTCACTCCTCACTCTGTGACTTGGCTTGCAGTCAAAAGACTCGCTTATGCACTCACTTAGTCGTTCGTGTTATGCGATAGGCTCTATAAAGCAGGAACAGCTAACTGGTCTCTTTCTGAAGATTTTTCGTGTTCTTTCAGCATAAACGGCGTCGGAGGAGAGATGTACAATTTCGACACCAAAGTAATCTTGCATCACGATGGTCGAAACGAATGGTTTGCGCCGACGGAAATAAAATCGATCTGCAAGATTGACATAACTTTCTTTCCGTTTGATGAGCAAACTTGCTTACTCACGTTCGGTTCGTGGACCTACAATAGTCAGTACTTGGATCTGGCTCTTAAGAGCAATACTGCTGACTTAAACAAGTACACTCGAAATGGTCAGTGGACATTGGTTTCTGTCAACGCCACAAAAAACGTTGTCAAATACAGCTGTTGCAAATATCCTTATGTCGACATAACTTTCAGGGTTCACATTCGTCGACGGCCGTTGTTTTACGTTCAGAATTTGATCCTACCTTGTATTTTGCTGGCTACGTTGACAGTGTTCTCCTTCTCGTTGCCTCCGGGTTCTGGAGAAAGAATCGCTCTAGTGATCACTCTCTTGCTTGGCCTGACTGTTTACATGCTGATCTTCACGGAAAACATACCTCAAACATCAGAGGTTGTGCCACTGATTAGCAAGTTTTTCATCGTAATCCTGTTTGAGGTAGCCTTCTGTTTGATGGGAACTTCGATCACCCTAAGACTTTACCACTATAGTGAACCTGATAGAACGATTACGCCATGGGTGAAAGTGCTCATATTTGGCTGCTTGGCGAAGCTTTTGAGAATGAAAATGAAGTCGTATTCAACCGAGCCCCGAGATAACAGCAGCATGTCGAGATCAGAATCTAACATGAGGAGCGAGTTTTTTCATCGGCTCCTAGGGTGTAGAGGAGGTGGTACTAAGTCCTTTAACGACACTAGAATGCAGGTAGAACAAATCTGCGCAGAGGAATCACTCTGTCTAGATGAACGGCTTGAAGACATGACGGACAAAATCGGCGATATTCATGGCCGTATAGTGACCGAGAAAGAAGACGACGTGGGAAACAAAGAGAAGTGGCATTTTGCCGCGTCCGTGATAGATAGGCTTTTCTTCTACCTGTCTGGCCTGGCTATTTGTCTATCGGTGATTATTTTTTATCTTATGATTCCACGCTACGAAGCGGGCCAACAATTCCAAGACGTTGGACAATGATCTAGACACAGAACTCCGAGAGACACATTTCGTGGAACATTGACTTGTTAGTGTGAGTTTTTAAATTGAAACTTGTGTTGTGTTGCTGGGCAGGCTAGTGAAACGCAACTTACAGGCCTGAACGGGATTCGAACCCATGACCTCTACGATACATGATTGCGATACTGCGTTGCCTGAATTTTTTCAGTCTCAGTCAATTTTACAACTGCTTAAGTTGTGTGTATAACTGCGATGATCAATCATTTCATTTCAAATATATTATCTTTCATATATTCATTTGTACTCTTCACCTTTTTCAATTTTTGGCTTTAATCTCGAACAGTCTTTAACTGTCACAATCAGTCTTTATCTGACTGTCACAAGCTGAAACCCGTAGTTTGTAAAGCTTGCTTTTCTTTTACTCTCTTCGTGGTTTTGCTTATTAAAGAGATCGATCCACACGTTGAAAGGTGCTTGTTGACTAGTTAGGACTCCCACACACTATTCATACATTTTCAATGACACGTAAAAAGCATCGAGTCCACACTTCTGTTTTGCAGCAATTTACCTGTCCACACTCAAACGTTCATAAACGTAGATACGCTATAAGAAACTCCACAACCGTCATTTGCGCATGCGATGTGACGTCACCGTTTCCGAAAGCCTCCTGTTTTGCTCTAATTTATAAAATAAGTCTCCGTTTTCAATTGTTTCCACTCCACGGTGAGCTTTTTAATTTAAAATGCTGTAAATAGTTCTTTAATCTTCACTTTTAGGTGTTCCCCAATTACTAGAGGTCTTTACCCTCGGCTATTTTACCTAGACACGTTAATAAAGTTGTTGGTTTTCTATCGTTCCTGTGTCGATGGTTGACGAAACGCATTCAAATGTCAACCTCGTTCCCAGGGTCTCTAATCCAGCCGTCCCCTGGAGCGAGAGAGGCGGGAAGATGAGGGACCCTGAGAACGAGGGTGTCCAAATGTATGCGTTTTCTAATGAAATCACGTTACTGTGGATAGGTGTACAATCTCTTGCAGAAACCGCCACGCTGGACGACAAAGAAAACAAAACTGGGACTTAAGTCATTCAGCTTAACTTTCTACTGAGTGTGTAGCTTACCATTCAGCGGAATCGGCTCATTTAAAGGGGCCGCTCAAGACGAAACGCTTTAACTGTCTTAACGTTCCCCCATGTAGTCAAGCATTCAGATCAGTCTACAAACAGAAGCAAAACTGCGACTTCAACCATTCAGCTTGACTTTTATTTTGGATCTCCCAGAGCGTAACCCACCATCCAGGGAAACGTGTCTTTGCGTCCTTCCCCCCGCCCAACCATGAGAGTTGGGGAAGTTGATCACCAAAGTGAAATTGCGTTTATTTATTGTTATAGAAACCAATTTTAGCCTCCATGAAACAGTCCAACCTGCTCAACGAACTACTACCAGATCAAACAAGAGTTAAGGTTTACGAGACTTGACCCCACTTAACCACCAACTGCCTGTCTCATGCATTCTTATCGACTTATCCAATATTTGAAACTAGTTAAGAAAATGTTTTCTCGTTTGATGTCAGCACTGAGGAAGTCAATGAGAATTTATTATGTTATGTAGGTCATGAAATAGGCAGCCAATAGCTGATGTGAAGAAAACGATCGTCCAACTCTTTGCTTCCTTTCACTCTCGTCGATCTCAGTTGTGATACTTAAGCGCCCAGGTCGACCTAACTAAATCAGGATCCCCCTGGAACTGGAAAACGGGCTTAAAACTCAGCCCGGCTTCTTAAACAAGTCCTCTTAAAATCAAATTGGCGATTTCATGAAGAAGGATTCAGCCTTGGCTGCATTTCAGCCCATTTAATCGAAACCGAATTTTGAGCCCGGCTGAAAAGTGAGCTTGTGCATGCGCTTTCGGCGCCATTTTGATTCTCCTGAGACTGTTCGCGCGCAATTTCATATCTAGCGCAGAGGCTTATATTTCAGCCCGGGTGAAATTCATCAGATATTCGGAACACTTTGTTTAGATAGACTGCTTTTTTTTTCTGGAACGCGTGCCTGGTCCTTGGATGGACTGCATGGCCCTAACTCGATTCACCTTGCGTCCCTTTATATCCAATTAACACGAGCATACAGCGTAAACGTTCGTAAACAAGTCTATCGTGACTTTATCCAGGGTCAATTATGATAATTTGGGCTTGAAGAAGACGTGATATGCTGTAATAACTATACTGCCTTTTGTTAGATCGGCAAGATTTTTTTCTCCCTGCGTGAACTCTCATGGTAACCGCATAATTCATTAAAGGAGGAGGTCAACTTGACTTTCTATTTGCCAACGCCCAATGCTTATATGTCCTCAATTATATGCATTCATACTGTTGAAATGATGAAAGGCACGAAAATATATCGGCCAGTTTAACACGTGTGCAGAAATGGAATCTTACAAAAAAGACTACCAACTAAGCTATGAAGCTAACTAGGAGTTGAGCTTTACACCAGAAAATGTATGGAGGTTTTGTTCCTTACTGTGCCAAAATGTAAACCTGTATATGAAGGGCCGCGTATCATTCCAAAATGGTCTAGCAATCTGGAGTACGTAGCAGCAGTAGTAGTAGTATGAATTCTAAATCTCATGTAAATAATGCAATCAATCTTTTTGACAATTATTGATCACGAATGAATGGGATGGCTGGAGTAGCGTACTTTCCGTAAGAACTCCATATCGATTTCAGCACGCCTTTCAGATTATAAGAAAAGCCATTAGGTAAGCGGTGTGCGCAGTTATATGCGCACAATCGAATGAACACGGGGTTACCTAGCTGCTTCTACTGTTATAATAATACAGTGTTACAATAGCTGACCACACATAGCGAATAAGGAACAAGGTCAAGGTACATTGACGTATATTTGGTGCTTTTTAACTCGGAAATTGTTTTCAATAAAAATATGTTTCCCAGTACTGGTAATAACTGGTGCTTATTTACTCCTATGAGAATAGAAGACTTCGTATTTTCCTAGAGTAAGACCAAGCTTGTTAATGTTGTGTAAAGATAAATCAGATTTATTGTTTTAGCCAACCCAATATAACAAAACACAACTTGCCGATTAAAGCTTACATTCACAAGGTTTTTAAAGCCAAGGGAAAATGTAACTGATAAAGAGTTTACATTCAAGGCCTTTTCGACGCAGTAAAGGTTGTGTTTTTTTTCGTTTGCAGTAGGTGCCTTTTCTTTGTACCACAAGAAAAACATTTTGACTGTACTTCATCTATTATGCCTCATTTTGCTGGAGACTATTTGAAGTATGCAAGATGTAAAATAAAGTCAGTCAAGCAGGCCCAATCACCTTGACCGAGACAACTGAAATCGGTAACAAACAAGTGTTTATTACTTACGCGTGAAATAGATTTTACACGTTTTTTGAAGTGTTTATACATTCGTGGATTCCAGGCTGAAGGGGTCCGAAAATCGCTAACATGGTCCACGAGATTGGTTTTATCAAGTATGGATACAATAACTTTTTAAGTAAGAAAACAAATTGACAACCTGCATCCACAATGAATTAATTGACAAGTGATCCAGTAGGTTCCTTTATCTTTGTACCACAATAAAAACATTTTGACTGTACTTCATCTATTATGCCTCATTTTGCTGGAGACTATTTGAAGTATGCAAGATGTAAAATAAAGTCAGTCAAGCAGGCCCAGTCACCTTGACCGAGACAACTAAAATCGGTAACAAACAAGTGTTTGTTACTTATGCGTGAAATATATTTTACACGTTTTTTTGAATGTTTATATACTCTTGGATTCCAGTCTGAAGTAAGAAAACAGACAGACAACCTGCGTCCACAATTAATTAATTGGCAAGTGATCCATGATGCATGTTCTGAGAACAACAGCTCTTTAATAGTGTAACAAGTTGCTCCTATCTTGGAGAATGAAATCAGGGTGTTTGGGGCTTCAGGAATCATGAAAATGGTAGACATAATATACTGTAATAACTGGGCAACTTACTGCCTTCTACATAAGATTTCGGGGTAACTTTATTATTCAAGTCGCTTTAAAGGAAGGTATCTTATCGACTTTCTTTTCGCCCACCCCTAATGTATACTTGTCCCCAATTGTATGCGTTCGTACTGTTGAAATGCTGAAAGGGACAAAAATACATTTGACGGTCGAAACAAACGGCGATTGCAACACGTGTGCAGCACCATAGGAAAAAGAGCTTTACACCTTAAAATGTTTGCATGTTTTGTGCCTTAGTGTGCCAAAAACTCAAAACTGTATGGAGGGTTGTTAATTATTCCACTATTTCCAGGTGGTCTAACAATCTAGAGTATGCAGTGTTTACTGAATCCTGAGTCCCACATAAAGAATACAATCAATCTTGCGTTGTTTCTAATGACAATTGTTGATTACGAATGAATGGGATGGCTAGAGTAGCATACTTTTCTAAAGTAATAATGATTTGAGTCCTTTTGTTCAAGATGGACAGAACGCACTTTCCGTAAGAAACTTCACATGCTTAAGGACGCTTTTCAGATTATAAGACAATCCGTTAGGTAAGGGCATTGGGCAGTTATCTGCACACAATCGTAAGAGGCACGGGTTTGCCTCGCTGCTTCTATTGTTATGAAATACAATGTTACAATAGCCGACTACTAATAACTAGTAAATAACAAGGTCAAGGTATTGAACGTATGTTGTTTGCTTTTCAACTCGGTTAGTTATTTTGCATTAATTTAATCATTGAAAAATAACTGGTGCTTATTTACTCCAATGAAAGTGGGAGTTTGGTCTTTTTTCTACATTGTGACCAAGCTTGATAGTTCAAGCATTAAATACAGTGTTGAAATGGAGAATTAAATCAAATAATGTTATGCATTGTTTTGTTACAAAAAAAAATCTAGCCCGATGAAAGCGTCCATTCATGAGGTTCCCAAGGTCAAGAGAAAATCTTGCTTGTTAAGATCTAGAGTTTAAATGCAAGGCCAACATAATTTAGTTACTGAGACCTAAGATCGCTTTACCTGGTGATTTCTTTTGTCGTTTTTAGCACTTTCTTTTCGCCACAGTAAACGTTTGTTTTTCTTCGTTTAAAGTAGGTGCCTTTTCTTTGTACCACATAACAAAACATTTTTATTGCATTTCATCTACTATGCTGCATTTTGTCGGAGAGTTCAGATCTCTGTAGACTTTTTCAAGTATGCTAGATGTAAAGCCAGGCAAGCAAGCCTAGTCACCAAGACCGAGACAACTGAAATCGGTAACAAACAACTGCAAGTGTACGTGACGTGCTTACGCGTGAATGCGGACACTCCTCCTAAGTAGGTCGAAGTTACGGCACTGTCGCGTTTTCGTGACCTTTTCCTTGTTTCCTTTGAACTGGAAAGAAAACCTGTGTGCAAATTAGCAATATCACCATGTTCAGTTAATACGTATACGGTGCAAAATCGAGTTCACACGTTTTAAAGATGTTAATACAGTCTTGGATTCCAGCGCGAAGGAGTTCACAGATCGCCATCATGATCCATAAGATTGGTTGCAAGAAAGAAAAAGAAAAATATCTATTTAACTACGCTCTATAGACTTAAGCTTCCTCGGTTTAAAGAAAACGTTCCGGTGACTCTAAACCATGGCAAATTTATTTGGTAATGCCATTCACTAATATAATCATCTTGACCAACAGTTACATGACTTTTAAAAGAACAAAATACATGCAAAATTGTGTTTGTTTTTTACTGAAAACGCACCTAGTAGAAATATATTATTGTGTAAATAAAAAATGGTAATAAAATATTATACGCCTCAGTCCTGACCCTTTCTTGCATTTTGGACTTTTAGCAAAAAAAACCTGATATCTGACATTATGTTACAGTGTGGAGGGTTTATTTGCACAGTGTTTCTGAGTTGTAGTCCAAGAGCAGAGCAATGAAGCGTGAGGCATAACATTGCTAGGTCCCCATTTTACAGCGAAGACGAGCGCAAACACTGAAAGGTTTTGGACGCAAAGTGAGTCCAAAATGACTTTCCAAATCAACGTTTTCTCCAGTGGTGCTGGAAAATTCAAAGTGCTGCAACAAACAAGCTAGCAGCAAAAAGATCTCTGCTTTAGCCAACGTGCTTCCAAGACAGCGACGACTACCAATCGAAAATGGCAGCTGGAATTTGGTCTTCTTTTGGCAGACCTCTCCGTCCTCATTCAGGAATCTGTAAGGATTAAACACATGTGGGTTCTCAAACACGCGAGGGTCATGATTCACTGCCCACAGATTGACAATGACGAGTGTAGCCTTTGGAATGGTGTACCCGCATAGTTTTGCTTCTTCTGAGGTTTGATGAGGCAAAGCAAGTGGTACCAAGGAAGTAATTCGTAGAACTTCCAATACTGTAGCTTGTAGAAGAGGCATGTTTGGCTTATCTTGGATGGTGGGAAGGCGAAGCCCTCCAACAGCAATGTCCAACTCTTGATGCAGGCTCTGCTGAATCTTCGGGCTGTTTACGATGTAAGCCATTGCCCAGCTTAGGGCGTTGGAGACCGTCTCCAGGCCAGCGCCAAACACGTCAGCTGATATCATTTTGACAATTTCCTCGTCGCCATTGTTGACTGGTTTGCCTTTTGGCAATGAAAAGGAAATATCCTTTTGTTCTTCCAGGACTAAATTCATATTTATGTCATATTTATGCTCGTTAGGTTTCTTCTTTGCCTTTTCCCAGAGCTTCGTGACGCAAAATGCAATACAAGAGTCATTCGTAGCTTGCTGTTTACTGGAAGTGTACACCTTCTCCACGAAATTAATCAACGCTTCCACTGATTGTTCTACTGTCGCAATCTGTTTCCGCATAAAGGGCTTTAACCAAGGAAGAAAATCCACCAGTGCGGTAGCTGCGCTGCTTTCGGTAAATTCGTCAGATTCCACGACAAGTTTTTGTACTTCCTCCGAGAGCTGCTGATTACGAGGGCCCTCTCCGAAAGTGAAGTTAAAGATAATTTTTACAACAGCTAACTTGAGTTGAATGGAAGGCTTAAAGGTTTGCACTTCTTCCCCGACCAGATCTGCTTTGAAATTCAGAAATGCATCGTGAACAATTTTGTTGAAATGTTCCAAGTTGTTGAACACAACTTGGTGGATTGCCTTTAAGGCGCACCTCTTCTTGAGAGCTTGAGCGGGGGAGTATTCTCCGAAGACAATGCTGAATTTCCGAACTCCTCGTATTGCAGACGCGGACATCGGTGGTCGATCGGAGAATTGTCGAGAGTTTTGTAATAGGGCTTGCCTAACCGCTTCCTCGCTGTTTAAAACGACTGCTTCTCGTGAACCAAGCCTCACGGAAAACACATCTCCGTAGACATTGCCAAGCTCGGTTAATGCAATGTGTGGCGTTGAACCAAGCAGAGGTAGATTTCCAATAATAGGAAGGCCCCATGGCCCTGGAGGATAATTCAGTTTTCCTTCCCTTCCGAAAATAAGAAAGCAAAAACAGGCGATGGAAACCACCGGAAGGAACAGAGGCAGGATATCGGCTGTCGAAGCTATTGTCAACATCTTCCTGTTGGTTGTGCAAGAGGAAAGCGCCTCAATGCCAAGATTATGCGACGCACGAATGCGAACGGAAATGTGTACGTGTTGTATCAGCGGATAGTACTGTTATCGCTATTGAAACTAATCAAGTGTGAGACACAAACAATGGAAAAAAGCGTCTCATTCTCTTATTGCCAAGGTCAGAAAACTGATCAATACTGCATGCTTGAGTACGGAACGCTTAAAGAATTAACTAACAATGGCTTGTTCTTCTAGCTTAATCCACCGTACGCTCTGACCTAGGAACTCCCATTATTTCAATTGTGATTTAACACTTCTTAAAACACCCTAGCTCTCCATAACTGATTTTTCCAATAGAAGCAATGACATTGTCAAGGACACACATTGAAAGATGATGATGAGAGCAATTACGATAAGTGAAATTTTAAGCTTGTGAGTGAAAGACGATGATGAGAGCAATAACGATAAGTGAAATTTTAAGCTTGTGAGTGCAAGTTAACCGCGACCGTCTAAGATAATTCAATAATAAAAGGCTCTTTTCCTGTTATTGAAAATCGACATTAACTTGCTCCCATTCACTTCTGGGCCCCTGGGACTAGGTTCCAGGGATCACGCGGCCAATAGCTTGATATGGTCACGTTTCACTGGCGATTTCTACCCGAAAATTCCTTTTATAATTACTTTTTAGCAATAGGAAGCAAGTAGATGCAGAGTAATCTGTGAATTTTTCCCCTTGACTCTCTTTATTCTTGTTACCTGTTAGCGTAACAATGAATTAGAAGTTTTTCGGCCTGCAGGGACAGGACGAACGAATAGGTAATCAAAAGTTCCTGTTCCTGTTCTGGAACGTTCGAACTAGTAAGATAGATAGTTATTGCTATAGCTCTCTCGATAAATCAACATGGAAGTCAAACACTAGATTATTACTGATATCCGCTTTCATTTTTCAAATGAAAATTCCTTTAGGTTTTACATCATCTCTGCTCCTTCTCTATCGAACCCTAGTTCATCAATTAACAAGGGAGGGTTCAATGTTCAACAATTTGAATGCTTTTAAAAACCATCGAATGATCACAGCTAATATCCTCGAGCTAAGTCGACTCTATTAGAAATCCAAAATCACTAATTGGAAGCTCATTTATCATTTATTCATCTAATTATGTGATAATTACCCAGACCTTCACCTTGGCTCACCCATGGGAGGGTAGGTGGAGTAATTAATTTTTTATGCATAATAACAAAACAATGGAGCTCTATTTCGGGTGTCTTGCTGCATTTTTGACACCCTTAAGTTAAAAGAGTGGTTAAAATTATGATAAATTAAGTATATTCTCTCATTCACCAAACGTTCAAAATGTAGACTGCACGCAGGTTCTCTTTTCCTCAAAAAACATGATCTGTTGGGAAGAACGCAAAACAAGTAAGTGTGCGAGCGTGACTAAAAGCGTGACTTGCGGGCAGCGAGCGGCGAGCGGCGATGCTGTGGGCGCTAGTAGCGCGGATGTCGTGTTCGCATGCCACGCTCAAAAGAAAAAGTTTTTTGGCTTTTGACGTTCTCGGTGGAAGTCATACCATTTAAAGAAACATAAAGCCGAATGAAGCGAACCAAAAGAAGGACGCATGTTTTAAGATCTTTTATTGTGACTCGAACCAGTTTTAAGCACTTTCCAAGACATAGATTTTGAACGGTCATTATAGCTACTGTATATTGGTTGATTCCTTAAAGTTGCAAAAACTTTAAGGTGGCTCTGAACCCACTCGATAAAAATTTTTAAGCTCGGCAAAAAGTTGTATCGTATCATGCTTATCCAGGAGCCCACTCCTGGCTTATCAAAATTCGATAATAAATCAAAGGCCTCTTTGAGGCTACGACTATTTTGCATGATGAAGTACATGCATCAGTATAGGCAGAAAAGAAAATAATTTGGCTTTATTGCAAAAATAAATTTCTTTCTTCTGTCCCTTATTTAAACCTCTTAAAATCACGCTTAATCACTGCCCCAACTCCGCATAATGCTCTAGACACATACACGCTTTGCGGACCTATGTGTTAAGTTAGCTCAATGCGTTGGTATACTGTATTGGAAAGCTG
>OMLO01000398.1_pt1:0-17500 | contig 27675 bp, 15 predicted proteins | sample 1674811 | NCBI WGS metagenome assembly OMLO01 (sample SAMN06265003, study PRJEB25207) | coral metagenome | isolation source: Coral host | place: Mexico:La Bocana,Puerto Morelos, Mexico | collected 2008-11-13
AAAAGAGTGGTGTTATTTGGTGCACTAAACGGACTATAGAAAGACAATGTGTCAACTAATTATGTCGCTGATTGTAGTAATCGAAAGAAGGGCCACAGTATTAATTAAATCCTGGAGACAGCCACCGGTAGGATTGATTTAGCACCTTGTAAAACCGGATCTTAGTACAATTTGGGCCAAAATTGTTGCAGCGATGAACTATTTTAGCTCAGAGTGGGATTCCGAACTCCATATCAGGCAAGTCATCTTCTATGTCATTACGCAGACTAAGTGGCACACGTCCTTGAGCATAAACCACTGGAGGGACTGAAGGATCTACGGTGATATGATGCTGACCTTGAAAGTTTCCAATACCATCAAAGCAATCGCGGTACTGCCTAAATCATCTAAATCATCCTTGTCTTCCACGGGTGTGATTTGCTCAGGGGTGTGGGCGGCATTTGGCAGTGAACTCTGCTTTACAGAACAGTTCAGGGTGATAAGATTTAGTTTAAGGGATGTTGGTAGCCTAATGATGGCTAGACCATCCGACTCCGTGAAACTTTGAAATCAATTTTGCATTTCCCACTTTACATCAGCATGGCCCCCTTGTTGGGAAAACCTTCTGGTGTGAGATTCTGAGGATACAATCGGCGATACACCCTTAAAGGCAAAATGTTCCCTCTTGCGGGGCTGCTGATGCTGTGCAAGTCAACATGACATGATCGCTCAGATCTTTGCTATCTCCGTCTCTTCGTCTACCACTTGTAGACCTTCGTCTGCTACGTCGGTCCCTGCTCTTGGAGTGATTACGTGACTTGGGTTTTGGGGTTTTCGGTCCCTGCTCTTGGAGTGATTACGTGACTTGGGGTTTTCTCTGTTCCTTTGCCTGCCTCGCGCTCCAGCTTGATTTCTGGAGCGGCAACCCTTGATGATCTTTATGGCAATTCAGGCATACAGATCCATATGCAGGGTACTTTTCTCTAGGCTTAAATGGCTGCTCGTGTCCACGATTGGGACATTTCTTCAGTTTGCAGTCGCTGTCGTTCCCTTTGATTCCATGAATTTCTTTGTTTTCGCCATTTCACTGTCCCATTTTAGATACGGTGGCCTCGTAGGTCCTTTGTTGATAGCCTCGTCGAGGGTAAGCTGCCTGCCTTTCCTCAGCAATCGTTCTTGTACTTTCTTATGAATTGTTTAGTTCCAACAATTAACCGCACTAACGCGCGCTCGTCCGACTCGGCCGTGTTTCCGAACCTGCATTTCGTACCTTGATTTCGGCAATGTGCCAAGAAATTGTCGCTTACTTCTTGTTTTGCTGTCTGAGCTGTTGTAGCTGATATCTGGCTAACCTGTAGTTCACTTTTGGCGCTAGGTGCTTCTCAAATCGCTTCCAAATTACCGCTTGCCTCGTTTGGTGTTCGTTGCTCTCCCAGGTTCAACTGTTGTACGCCAATCCACAATAAAATGAACGAGGCTTGTTCCTCTTCCGACTTCTTTGAGTATGGCCTGCTGAAGATTATCTCGCAGTATTGCTTGAATTTCACACAACGTATCGATGTGTTTTTAATTTCCACAATCGAGTCGACAACATTACACACTACAACACATACAATATCATGCTCAAGATCATGCCACTTATCACGTGTCAAGATGTGGCCAAACCGGAACTGATCACGACATCTGGTTCAGCTAAAATACGAGAGACCGAAAAGAGATGGCTAATGGTCAGGTTAAGCCAGAGAAACTTTCCAGAGAAGGTTCATGAAATGGCCGTAAATCGTAAGATTCTATGTAAAAGAAAAAAATGTTGTCCCCAAAAATGTTATGGCTTTTTGAGAACTTAATTGATTGCTTTCACTATCCTTGTTAGAATAATATTCATCTGGTTTTTGCTCATTGCAGATATTTTCCATCAATTAAGAGGTTTAAATAAGGGATAGAAGAAAGAAATTTATTTTTGCAACAAAGCCAAATTTTTTCATCTTTTCTGCTTATACTGATGCATGTACTTCATGCAAATTGTCGTAGCCTCAAAGAGGCCTTTGATTTCCTTTCGTAGATGGTCTTCAAATGTATTTACGTGACTAAGGTCGCTGCTTGTCGACAATGCAACACAAGACTTTTTCCGCCTCTCTCTAATCAGATTAATTTTATTGTTCTTTCATTCTTGTTTACATACTGGCGCTATAAATGCAAAGTTCACAAATTTCCCTGACAATTTTTTTAAACAACAGCTTTTAACAGAAGTCCACACTTCCTTTAGCAATTAGGGGTTTCGCCGGGAACCTGCTTTCAGGCTACTGAAAAACTGAAGAAACTCGCATCCACGAGCAATACCGCCAGCTATTATAACCACGAGAAAATCAATTTATGGTTTTCCTTTTCTTTCCTGTACGGGTATAGTGCTCCACTTGGCGGTCTTTCGGGCTGTCGGAGCTCCGCTATGAAAGGTTATCGAAAAGACGTCGAGTAACTTTTGGACACCCTTATCATTATAACTCTCACTGAAATCTGAGCATAATGGTTAGGAAAAAAAATACATAAGAAGTCCTCAAGAAGCTGGAAGGCTTGAAGAAGATATATCGGCATTCCTTTAGTTTAAATATTAGAACGTGAGTGCATCTTATCGGATATGGAATCTTTTTCAGGAGGGCTTTATTTCGAAGAGGGAATCCCTAAGAAAACCTTGTCAAAACAAGTGGGTTACAGAATAATAATCATATATAAAGGACCCAATCTGGCCAATAGGCACTTGAATACATGCAATATATTGGTAATATATTGGTAATTATTTGAGAGCTAATTATTTTAGCTCTGCATTTGCGCCATAACGAGGTTGTAATAAATTCCTTTACGACCTAACAGCTCTTGGTGTGTGCCTTGCTCTGCCACGCGCCCGTGATGGATGACCGCTATGATGTCAGCGTTCTGCACCGTGGACAATCGATGTGCGATAATGATGGCTGTACGTCCCTCACTGGCGGCGTCCAATGCTTGCTGGACAACCTGTCGGCAGTAAATGAATCAGATAAAATCAACCTTTCAATTGATATTGTGCTAATCTGACTAAATACGGAACTTTACAAAGGCATAATTTTAGATCGGGTTATTTCTGCAAATACGTTCTTTGGTCTCCAGCGCTTTCTTGGTGAATGATCTCGTCGTGATTTGGCGGGAGATCTGAAAACTCTTGGGATTAACATTCTTTTCTTGAGGCAATCCAACGCCATTAGGTAAGAAGATTACTTGGGAAAAAAAATGAAAAGCGAAGAGTGTACTATAATAAAGTACTACAAAAATCCAAACGGAGTGAAATTAAAAAAAAAACTCAACCACAAACTCTTGTGTTTCACCTTTTCACTCTCTGTATCCAAAGCAGAAGTAGCCTCATCAAGAAGCAGGATTCGTGGATTGCGGATTAACGCTCTAGCTATGGCTATTCTTTGCTTCTGTCCTCCTGAGATTAGAGTTCCTTTGTCTCCTACCAGAGTATCATAACCCTACAAACAACAAGACCATTATGAGAGATGCTGAGAAGCTCTTTACAGTTATTCGTTCCTCTTTGTGTCTAGAAGAATAATCTAGGCAAGTTATTGAATTCTCAGTCAAAACTTCGAAAATAACTTGCTATACGGCTTGGTGTAAGGTCTACTTGGCGTACGACTTGGTGTAAGGTCTACAAGCTCGGAAAAGACTTTCAAGAAATTGTAACGGTATAATACAGAAGGAGAGGTAATTAGGAAACTGATCTGGAGCTAAAAGGACTTCCATTCTATCGTTACAATCTTAGTACCAGCTAAAGTGATAAGGCAGTAATCTTACCATAGGAAGGGAATTAATGAAGCTGTGTATATTTGCGGCTTTTGCTGCTGCTTCTATCTCATCCTTGCTCACTTCACGCGAGTTATCGCCATACGCGATGTTTTCAGCGATGCTGTAGGCAAACAATACAGGCTCCTGCGACACAATACCAATATGCGAGCGCAGCCATTGAATGTTCAGAGTTCTCACATTGTTATCATCAATGGCCTGATAACGAGAAACAATAAGCCTTACTATTTATACAGCTGTACAGAATACTGTAATAAGTATGAGCATTTGTTCTTTATCTCAGAGAAACCCCAATACTAACGCTTTATAAATCCCAGTCCGCAAGATCAATTCGATATTCTCCTTTATTATTCCACCATTGCGCCATTTTACCATATTAGGGCAAAATATGCCACGTTATTACACTGTAGAACAGTGCAAAAATACGGACTGAAGAGGAGTGAGAAAATGGCCGCACAAAACGAACAGAACTTTGCCTTGTTTACGTGCAAAGCTCGAAAATTTAGCATGTCATCACTTCTCATTTTTTCTATTTTAACCAGTCAAAAATAAACGATACTTAAATGGTCTCGCTTGTGTTGTTTAGGTTTTTCGTTCGGGTATTATGCAATCGATACGATGGTTTAACATATAATACGAGCGGACATTTTGCTCATTGCTACTAGGCAACTCGCAAAATATCCGCGCATATTATATGTTTAACCATCGAATAAGGTGTATAAATTCTATTAATGTTAGATCTGAGAGTTTAGTCGTACATCAATTCTATTCCTGTCATAAGCAAGTCCGTGCAGTAAAATGAAAATTCCTAATCAAAAGGCAGGTAAGCAAATTGTTCAAAGAAAACACTATACAGTCAAACCTGTATATAACGGCCCAATTTTTGGCTTATGCAAACGATGTATTTGTTGCATTAGGCGGCCACCTCCACTAGGCGACCGCGGCCACCGGTACCGTTCGGGGCGTTCTTCGACAACAACATTTATTCTCCTCGTATCTACTTACCACTTCTCCGTCCTCGGCATCATAAAATCTCTCCAAGAGAGAAACCACTGTGCTTTTACCACAGCCGCTTGAACCAACAAGAGCAAGTTTCTGTCCTTTCTGGACAGTGAGTGTTACTCCACGTAGAACCTTGACGTCTGGCCGTGTTGGATAGCGGAAACGAACGCTACGTAACTGGACTGTCCCTGTTACAGAGTTCTGTACAAGATAATTGCAGATAACGTGATTCATTTTTAAACATTAATACATTTTTAGGAGTCAGCCAGTATTGCCCATGCTCAGAGCTATGTCTAGTTTCTAAAGCCTCAATCGTTTTAACAGAATACCAATCGTCTGTTATGTTTTTAAGTTCCCAGGAGTTCAATGCTCACTAACATACTTCTTGACACAACAACAAAAAGAATTTGATTTACTCATACATTTACAAAACACAAGGCGGGTGAGTATATTCTCACCGGTTTTAGACCATCTTCAGAGGAACTGTCAATTGCAGATTTACGGTCAAAGATTTTAAAGAGACGAGCAGCAGCTATCTTGGCCTTTTCGTAGTCTGGCGAGATAGCGCTGAGTTGACCGAGCACCGAACCTCCTACGAGGATGGAAAGAACCACCCTGAAAAACAATGCCAAGTACACAACTATGAATTCGCTCGAATGTTTATCACAACGGGGTGGTTCTGTGTGAGTGGGATGGGAAGCAAGTTACAGTCCAGAGATTTGGTCAAACTTCCAACTGTCAGCTCAAGAATTGTTTAACTGAAATCTACTGATATCTGATATCTGAGAATTCGCTGACAATCTAACTGATAACTGAGATTACAGCACGGAACAATTCATCAGCATAGTAATTATCTCTTATAGTCTCGAGAACAGGCATTTCCAGGCTACTTCAGGTTACCTCCAAGCTTCTAAAGCGTTTCGCTCACGGCATTGCGATCAAGCACGTGTTGTGAATAGGGGAACTTTCATAAAGTGAAGGTAAAGAGTAACTTACTTTATTACTTCACTCATGGTCATTTCGTCCGTCACCACAAGATGTCCTCCATATCTAAACGCTGCTGCAGAAGCACAGAATTGGAATGCTTCCGCTAAGCCGAAGGACGCGCCCTGTAAGTGAGCTCGTTTCAAGGCTTTTCTGAAATCACACATAACTTTCAATGACAAGACTTTTTTTCAAGCTAACTCGTCATATTTGGATGTCAAGTAATATGTATAACAAGGATGGTCTAAACCATTTTGTTACATGTTGCGTGACACACATAAATTTTACAATCATGATAATCATTAATTTACAAACTAGGGGTAGTTTACACTAATAGTGATCATTACCCGAGAGTACCTTGTGGGCAAACCCAATTGTTATGTCATCATTACCCGAGAACACCCTGCGCGTCACTACAACCAAGTCGTGATTTTTTTCTGGCTTCTGACTGTAAGCACTGTATTTCCTCTTTATTTTCCCTATGTTACTACTTATACGTGGGGACCAGTGTAATGCCTCCTCGGGCCTTGGCCTCTGAACCAAAGCCCTCCGGGGGCAATAATCAATAAATAGAGATCACGTGGAACACTTGTGCTGTTTTGAATGTTACTACTAATTAGGTCATGAAAAAATATTGAACGTGTTATGCACCCAGTTTACGACCGACAGACGCAGCTAACTGCAATAACTCTTTCTAGCTACACTATCACTTGTCAAAAATGGTATCCAAGGCAATTTGTAAAGTCCTTTGTCAATCCAGTGACCCTAAATGACCAAAGTGGACGTAACAAAAATCAACGTATCTCTGAAAGACTTATGATCCTTACCACTGTAACAGTCTCAGTTTACCAAAGAGATTTGGTCTACTATAAAACTGATAGGAAAAAATACGTCAAAAACACTTAAAAAATCATTTATTGCTTACTTATACGGCCTCTTTATAGCCTCAACGTAGGCGTTATAGAAAGTGTTTTCTCTTCCCAGGGATGCCACAGTTCGGATGTTCTCTATTGTTTCAACTGCAATCTACATATAAAAACAAAATACAATTTAATGCAAAACCCTGTTTATACAAGCAATGCTTGTAACTAGATACATAGTGCAAATACCATTCCAAATTCGTTCTGGAATAGACATAATCTCATAATCTATGACATTAGATTATGAATATAATGTTGCTTTCACTTCGTTTTTGTTTTCGTTATTTAAAATATTGCTTGTTTATCTAAAACACAGTCAACGTCGAGTTAACAGAAAATATTTGAATAAGTCTCAAAAATAATATAGTTTTCATAGAAATTTTGTTCGATATTCACAAACCATTAGATCCTATATAAATAAGTTGCAAAAATTTAAAATGCGACTTGTACCATTTCCTTAAGTTTTAAAAAAATGCTTGGTAAACTAAATGTCGGTCGGGCTGAAAGAGAAACAATATTTTTTTCAGAATTTTCCTAACGTAGCCAATTATGTCTGACCTTGCCGTACTGCAATATTTCATCTTCGCCCTCGTCTGACGTTCCATGAGCTGTGAATAGTTTCGTCCGAGCGGCACTAGCGAAGATCAAAAATGGGATAAAAGACAGAACGACTAAAGACAGCTTCCAACCATTGTACAAAGCGTACACGGTGCAAGCAACAGCTGTTGTTAAAGAATTCACCACAACCGAGAGACGAGAGCCGGTAGCCTGAAAGAAAAAACAGAACATTTCATGAATATTCCGAATTTAAAGTGGCTCTGTCCTTTAAACATATAATGTAAACATACATATCTGTACTAAGTTAATTAATTAATGGATTAATTAACTAATTATCTAATTCCTTTCACTGTCACTGCTACTGCATACTGTCAATTAGTGCTTTAATATTTCGTTTCCAAAGAACGTGTGTAGAAATTTATATTCACTAGCAGCTAACACCTTAAGCAGTCGCGAAATTACAGCCTGAAAAAAAATTCAGACTTGAACGGGATTTAGTTGTGATCAATTAAATAAATTATAAGTTATCAATAAAATTATAAAAAATATATACGTAATATTATATATAGGATAACTAAATAAATCTGATATAACATAAGTTTATTCCTTTATTTATTTCGGGTTATTAAAGTATGACTTGAGGAAGACCATGATGTGAACACGACTTTTCACCAAGACTTCACTTTCTCAATGAACTAAGGCAGGTATTAACTTAAATGTGACGATTATTAAATTCTCAAGCTGAAGGATTAATCTTAGAAATTTATCTGCCACTAAGTACAGTTTATACCCCTTGAACAGCTGAGGCGTGTGTTCCAAGTGCTGTAGTAAGTGCTCCAGTGCTGTGAAGTGGATCATCAAAGTATGCAATATCCTGTCAAACAATGAAAAACTCGTGAACAACCTTGTGAATAAAATGAAATGAACACTGCATATTTGAGAACTCATCGTTGAGTCGAATCAAAGTTTACTGACCTGCCTAAGTATAGCCTCAAATGCCATCTTCCTTAGTCGCAATGTCAAAAGTTCACCCGACTTGGCAAACATCATAGTCTAGACAAAATCAAGAAAGGTCAATAAAAACAAAGACAATGAAAAAGCACACTATAGATCTGGGGTGTCTGTCATCTAATTGACACAACCATGCATCTATCACTGGTTTGACAGAGACAATGAACAAATGCATAAAAAGATACTCAAGGCATGTTTTAGCCGGACTCCGGAAACACTCTACTATCCCCTTAATACAGGGCGTCCGTTTAACCTTTGCATAGAGCCCGTTTTATTTCGTGTATAATAATATACAAGCAACAATTTCTGCTAATTGGCAGAGAACATGTCAATTAATCCCAAATCAGTGATTAGTGCGATTTCACCAGTGAAATTGAGTGCAAACGGTGAAATTAAAAATGATTGACAGTTCGACAAAATTCAGCGGTCACAAATAACACGAAGATTGAAACCATCCCCTAAATTTTAATACAGAGACTTCATAAACAAATCAAAATACAAAGCTCAGCAAAAAGTACTAAACTATATAGTTTTCGCGAAGTGAGTAAGATGAAAAATATACACAAAAGCCGCGAGAAGAAAAACATAAACTTGAGCTTGACCACATTGAAATATGCCGTAGCCGATTACGACGGCATGACAAAATTCCAGTTGAAAAAAAAATGAAATTTCGTCAGTACTACAAAGAAAAACGCGAAGAAGGACCCAACAAGACGTGCTAAGAACCTGCAACATGTTAATTTTGAAGACAGAAGGTGTAAGCATTCTACTTTTGCGAAAGAACAAAGTTGTGTATAAAGACTGCTTTTCACAGTGAAAAGAAACTGCTCAGTTCTCATACATGACTTGGAGAGAATGAATTTTTACGCTTGAATTTACACGTTAAATTTTCATCCAATAAAGCTGAAGTAGATTTGACGTTTCATTTGTCCGTACAGAATCGAGACAGAAATAGTCACTTGTATATCATTAACTAGTAATTAAATGATTTTTCTTGTGTAATTTAGAATATAGATAAGCACTCGTAAATTTTTCAAAGACTACAAATTGCACTAGGCCTACAGGCTCGTGTAATTTTTTGTAGTCTTAGAAAAATTTACTTGTGCGCAATTATTCCAAATTGCACTCGAAATCATTTGATTACCTATTCAAATACCATTTTAATGAACGTTACTTGAATGCCAAGCACTTCTGAGATTATTGTTATAATTTATATAACGTGTTTGTGTTCATCTGTTTTAGTGGAAAAAGAAAAATCGTTATGGTGATAATTTATTTCAAGTCGACACAAGCAGTGAGTACAATTTTGTCTAAACAACATAAAGACGAACTGAAAATGCTCAAGAAGTAGAAGTAATGTAACAAATCAGAACAAAGTGTCAGCTGATTGGTTATTACAAGTTATGCACACCCTTGAGAATTTTGCATCCCAATTTAAAAAGAATAATCCTTCTGCCTCGTTCGCAATAAATATTTTAAAAGTTGCTGTCTACGCAACACGAAGCACTCGATGCAAATTTTTTAATATTGTGGTGTTTATATGAAAGACTCAGTATATTAGTGATTGAAACTTTAAAATACTTAGTTCATTAACAATCATTTGTTAGGTGTCCACCTCAACTAGGAATTTGTTTTCTCATTTTATTTATTCATTAAAAAATTAGTTCATTTATTTATTTATTTTCTAGTTTTATTTATTTATTATTTATTTATTGATTTATTTTTTATTTATTTTATTTTCTCAAAAAGATGTACAAGGCATAAATAAATTACAGATAAATATCTTTAAATTTTTAAGGGCCAATTGAAACAAACAGGGAAAGCCATGAAATAATGTAACTGAACATAAGATGTTTACCAACAGGCTGGAGGCAGACTAGTACTGTTGGCTATTTACAAATACGGCCTACGAACTGAACTAGCGACAACCGAGAGTAACGCCAGCGCGGCGCCATGACTACTCGGCCACACTTACTTTTTTAAATCCCTTTAATGTTTCAACTTATGAACTGAATATTGACAAAAAGTGGGAACGATACTTACACTAAAAAAGATAGAGAAAAAGTTTGTCGCACCAACTACAAGGAACATCAAAGCCCAGAATTCAGATTCCTTTTTCATCTGCTCTTTATCTCGCAGAGCAAAGACCTTGAAAGAAAGGAAAAGTGTTAGACAAATAATAAATCGTGCATATCATGGGCAGTACACAAGCAAGCCAAGTCGCCTTACAAAAATGAAAGCAAATGCAAGGGCTTCTCAATACGCTGACATTTAAGTTCAAGGTTTTCTGGCCATACTAGACCATCAGCGGTGACCTTACTGTAAAAGAACAAAATCTACAGAATCCAGCCAAACACTGGTTGGGCGACACGAAATGTAGCTTATTTTGAATATTATGGCGGCATGTTGTACGTAGTCTCCAAGGAAGGTCAATATGCGGCCACCCAACAAACATTCAAAGTTAAGCTTAACTTACTGCAAGAACTTCCGCCAGAACCAAGGCAAACGCAAATGGAAATAGTCCGCTTATGACGGAAGCAAGGCTTCCTATCAGCAAGTACGGCCATTCACTCAGGTTCATCCTAATGATCCGCATCACTGGAGCAGGCTCCACTTCTTCCTCTAAAATTTTCTCTTCACCTTTGTTGTCTTTGTTGTCCTAAATTGGTTTAAGATAAACAGTCGACGTCGTTATATTCGTCACAACAAGTATTCAGGCAACATTGTTTATGTACGAAACAATCTGTCACTAAACAACCGCAACGAGCCGCAACGAGCCATGACCAGTGACATCCTGTCATAATCAGCTACCTCAGCAAAGTTATACTAACTGGCAGGACTGATCACCAACCAGCAACGGCGAACCCACTCATTATGAATACCCACGGTCAACCATAGCCGCCAGTCGCGTGCGACCGCAAATAACACCACTCCAATGACTCTACGATTACCTATAATATCCGTTTACGGTGCTTGCTGTACCTCAGATATGGTTCTGTCTAGAACTGAGTTACTCCTCCTTTTTCCCTCGCGATCGCTGTCAGTCGACATGTGTGACGTACTGCGCACAAAGTTCGCCATGGCTGATGATGCTGAAAACGAAAATAGCGCATAAAAATCCGTAACATGGTTAAGATAAACCATTGGTGATGTCACATACCGTCACCAATCAGGGTCTACCCAGTATGAGCAAAACCGAGCCACTTCCCGCTTTTTTCGCTTTGGTAGTTTTGTTTTGAAAGGAGAAAGTAAAACACTGCTAGAAAATAAATAAGCAAACAAGTAAATCAATGTTAATGTTTTCTGGGTAACGAAAGTCATTTTCCTCAGTCAATTTCAGACGGAGATTCTGAAAAATGAAAATCAGATATATATATTTTTCAAGTCATGTTTCGTTGCTACATGGAGGTATTACAAGTAAATTTCCCAGCAAACGTATATGTTAACCTCTAGAACACACTATTGTGTGGCCAAATAATGAGAAGGTGTGATATGGCTTGAGGTGCTAAGTTTTAACTCAGACCAAGAGAAAATGAGGTGAGAGAACACATCCCCGTGCCCTATGATAATCTTTTTCAATTTATTTTTGTCTTCGCGCCACGCTGTGAAAAATATATTTAGTTTTAGCGGTTCGTCCCCATGCCTGCGCGGCCTATGGTCACAGCATCAGCGGAAAGCGAAGAAACTGTGAAGATTTTTCTCGCCGTCCCATAATCAAGTGAAATCGTAAATCGAAATTTAAAGTTTTGATCGAGTTTAATTTCTCAGTGTGTTTTGTCATCCAGAGCACAATGAGCGCTCGAGAAAAGTTATTTCATTTTCTGAAAAGGAAAGGAACTGAAAGCAGCATGGACCATTTTTCTCTGCGTGGACGAGAACTTTTCCCATTCATTTCAAAATCAAAGTTTTGCGATTCATCAACAAACGTGATGCCCACTACCAACGCAATTTTCTCATAGCAGAACAGATCAGCAATCGGTCATTATGTCATTAGGTCATTACAACTGACCAATCAGGTGCCTTTCCTAAAATAGTCTCACAGTTTGACTACGCGCTAAAAATAGATTGAAAAAGATTATCATTGGAAGAGGCCCATGTATGGGGGATGTGTTCTCTTACCTCATGGTCTCTTGCTCAGACAAAATGTTTGTTTCGAACAGTTATTGCAATCGTTCCATATTAAGTCACATTTGGAAAATCGCTTTGGCATTGCGTGTGCCTTTTTATCTACTTATTCCCGCGCCGAGCATTATTGTCAACGAATCAATATATTTGATTCCTGATATATTTCACAGTCTAACTTTCTTTGAAATACTTAATATTGGAAGAACACAAGGACAAGGACACCCACCGTTTGCTTTAACGTCCGCTGTCTCGTCACTGTCTTCATCGTCGTCATTCTCAATTACACCCTCTTTTTTCGCCTCTTCAAATGTCTGCCAAAACCAAACACATTTTGTAATTAGAGTCAAACTACTTTTAATCGGTCACCGGTTATATCAAGCGAACCTGTTGTCGGTCTTTTACTATTAATATTAAGCTGCCGCGGCCTCTTTTTGGTTGTCCTGATGGGGCATTCTATTGACTATGATTATGATACACATAATTAATTTAGAAAGTGACCACCGATAAAAACATCCAAAGGCAAGTTTACAATTGTCTTCGAGTCATTCCATATTGTCTTATAGGAAGTTTGTCTTTGAATAAATTCAATAAATATAAGGCTCATGCTTATTCCTTACGAACCCTAACAAACCTTTCATTTCCCCATGGGCGGCCGCATTTACGTCGCTCATCGTGACGGCATATAGACAGTTCGTCCAATTCGTCCTTTTCAACGCAGGAAACACAACAGCGTAACATAAATTAAAAACCCTCTTCCCATCAAACTCAAAATTAGCGAGTACCTGTGATGTCACCAAACGGTAATAGACGCCATCAGTTTGCATAAGTTCGTCGTGAGTTCCCTTCTCAACCACAGCACCATCCTGCACAGCTGCAATAACATCAGCATTCTGGACTGTTGACAAACGATGAGCAATCACAATGGTGGTGCGACCCCGACGAGCCTAAAAGAAGAGAGATTAAAAATAACATTATAAATTATTTAACTAGCTCCTCTTTAAAATGACATTCAAAAAATTCAAAAATTCACCAACAGACATAAAATTTGAACAACATCAAAATTACTGATTAACTACAGTTGCATGTGTATATCTCACTTTATCCAAAGCAGCCTGTACAATTGATTCACTTTCACTGTCCAGTGCTGAAGTTGCTTCATCCAGCAACAGTATCCTAGGATCTTTCACAAGAGCTCGTGCAATGGCAATCCGCTGCTTCTGTCCTCCACTGAGCTGAGTTCCACGTTCACCAACAAGAGTTTCATAACCCTAACAGGTACAGAAGCGTCCGAATCCTTATAAATTTTGAACTGCATGTTCAAAGCAAGTGATGATCTAGTGTGTGCTCCCATGCTGCCTCGTTAAAAAACCTTTTCTTTGGGCGGGTTAGTTTTCCAGTTTTGTACCTTATCGCACTGTTAATAATTAACAATTATTCACCAAAGTGGAGGTGAATAGTGGTAGCTATCGAGCCGCGAACACCACTTTCACAGACATTGAGGTGAATAATTCTTTAAGTATATACCACACAAGATGAATAACCAACGGATCAAACAGTAAATTTACTTGTTTAAGAGCAACTTTATTTGAAACGGGAAGCCATTTTGTTTTTCTTCGGCTGCTCGGAGGTGAATAGTACTTGGCTAATCACCTCCGAGTTAGCCAATCAGCATGCGCGAAAAGCACTATTAACTTGTGTGGTATATACCTATGTCTTTTATTCTCACAGACAGTTTGGTAGCATAAATGATGTTAACTTTCACTTACGTTTGGTAGACTCTTGATAAAGTCATGAGCATTAGCCATTTTTGTTGCTCTTTCGATATCCTCCTGTTTCACACCATCTTTTCCATACCGGATGTTCTCTGCTATCGTAGTGGCAAAAAGAACGGGCTCCTGATTCACAACACCAATGTGTTCACGCAACCACTTCAAGTTAAGACTCCGAATGTCACGGCCATCAATGTTTACCTTTGCGAAGACAAAAGCACATGAGCAATGTTAATAACTAAACAGAAAACTGACTCAAGGGTGGAAATGTTTAATTTGAATTAACGTACTGTGTTCGCTCCTGAAAATGTGTAACAAAGATTCGGTTAAAAAACACGATTCAGTCTCGTTTGTGTCTTAAAGTGGACCCCCAGTCCAGAGATGCGCCAGGAAGAGAACAGGAGATAAAATTGGACACTACTCTACCACAATTCAACTCTAGCAAGAGGTATCCATCAGAGACAAAACAATTGCCTGAAAAGTATTATTTTCAAGTGCAGGGTCTTACCTCGCCATCATAGGGATCATAAAATCTCTGTAGAAGCTTCACAATTGTACTCTTTCCACAGCCACTCTCACCCACCAAGGCAACAGTCAAGCCACTGTCAACAGTCAAGTTCAAACCGTTCAAAATCTGAGAATGACAGATAGTAAATACGTGAGAAAACAGATGTTAAAAAGTGATCTAAAAAGCAGAATAAACATGGTATAATAAAATCTAAGTATAAAGACAAAATAAATTCATTATATGCCCGTGATAGAGGTTAATACATTAAAATACTTTTATGCAATTACCTTTATGTCTGGTCTTGAAGGATAACAGAATTTAATGTCGCTGAAGTTTATGTTTCCCTTGAAAGAACTGTGATCAAGTTCTGTTCCTTCCGTAGAACTGGAGTCAATTGGAGGGACCTTATATAAGCAGAAACAAATTGATTGCATAACGTGAGGGCCTCCTTCTCAACACAAGAGATCAATAAATGTACAGGTGTGTTAGTTCTGAATGCTTGGGTTCTAGTAAGTGTTTCAGCCCTTCAACGGCCGGTCTGTTCTTGGGTCACAGTGAAGTCTATTTCTGTAAAACCTGAAAAGTCACCACAAGTTCCCAGCACTCATAATTTGATAATGAGTTAACGGACCGTTGATAGAATAGAAACGAAATTTACATTCATCACCAATGATGGAACTTAACATACATTAACCCCCATTAACGGCCACCTCTAAACAACGGGGATGACCAATTCCCCCGTACATTCTGTGACTCCCTACCCCCTGTGACTGCTGTTTTATATTACCGCTGGTTGGCTGCAGGCTTACATAATAAAATAATATCACAGGGGGTAGGGGGTCACAGAGTCTGCGTGGGAATTCGTCACCCAAACAAGTTGAACGGCTACCTCTATACAACGGCCAATAATAATAATAATAATAATGATGATGATGATGATGATGATAATGATGATGATGATGATGATGATGATGATGGTGATGATAATGATGATGATGATGATGATTAAATGACAGGTTAAACCCATCAGTACAAATTGTACTGTTATCAAAGGGGTTCTGTAAATCTTGAAAAAGTAAAAAATAAATCTAAAAATCTTAAAAACTACATCAGTAAATGGACCTACACAAAAACACATTTCTTTTTACCCGGTCAATTATCAGAAACACTTGATAAGCTGCCCCTTTTGCTGTTGCTATGGCTTCCATGTAGGGACCAGCTATACCCAGCTGCATTGCAGCAAACAGTATCGAGAGAAATACCTGCAGAGAATAACAAACCAATTGTTAAATACAAGACAACACAAATGAAAGAATTTCAATTTTAGAGTGAGTGAGAGCAATTGAGTAAGAACGCGTTTTGCGATCGTTTGGCCGGGGCTTCAGTGACGACAGAACGTTTCCACAAATACATATTTGCTCTAAAGAATACAAATTAGCGATAGTGACTTTGAATGACGTTTCGATGAGTCGTTAATCATTCTCGAATTCGTAAAATCAAATTCTTTGAGTTCTTTATATACTAAGAATACGTGTAAAAGTCCCGTTGCATGTGACTAAAAATTTTACATAATTAGGTACTAAATAGTTGTTCTTTCATTAGGTCAGGTTAATTAAGTGTTCAGTTTAGGTTTCTTTTCTTGGATCAAGAGAACTTCGTATATTAAGCATTCAAATTTCCCTCGTGATCCCTCGACATCCCTCATTGTTTCTCGGAATAAAGGAGTCACACAGGTGTTTTCCAATAGCAAGTTCGGCTTCTCGTCCTTAGTAAGGAGCTTTAGCAAGCCACGACGCCAACGGCAACGAGAACACGACGAAAAAAATGTTTAATAAGCAGAACAATGGCTGTGAAGTTTTGTACATTTCGTAGCCGTCCTCTGGAAAAACAACAGCGTGAAATTACCACCTTTTGCGTATATTACATAACTAAAAGATACAAAATTCCCCGCTTTCTGCGTCTAAAAAAAAGATGTCCTCAAGAGGCGTTCTACGGTGTGTAAGCTAAGCAAACAAGTAAAAGTGCGGTACATAGATGGATACCTTAATTATCCAGCATAAAATGCATAAACATGGCGCATTTAATAAGTAATAATAAATAGTATATTGTGTATACTAGTTATTTAATCTTACATTCCCTGTACAGTTTTATTGTATAATACCTTTACAGCTTGTTCTTAGGTTTGGGGGTCAGCTTATTATGAAATGTAAGTTCTTTCTCGATGACACCCTCTTTGCAATTTGAAAATATTATTTTTCTTACTGCAAATAAAGTTGTTATAAAAAATAGTTCCGTCACATCGGAAAAAACAAATGTACTCTTAACAAAGATACTAGGATAACTGTATTTTCTTACAATGAGCAGCTGTCCTCCAGTCATTTCCTCTTCAATGATCAACTTTGAACCATACCTGGAAATATTGGTAAGCGGAATTGCCAATTACATTCACTGGGTACATTTAAAGCTACTGGATTATATCCCAGTGAATCTTAGATTCTGATCCTGCTCCAGCCACCTGTACTTATTAAAAACTGACTGGATGATTGGATAATGCAATTCAAGAGTTTTCATTGGTTAGCCATCATGGGTTATGACCTTTTATTTTAGTTTAATTTTCTTTTATTTTAGTTTACTTTTCTTTTATTTTAGTTTACTTTTCTATATTTTTGGGGAGTTTTTAATAAAACAATTATTCAAATTGCGCTTATTGGATATGAGATGATCACAGACAACTCGGCGCTACCAGCCTAGTTGGCTATCTGCCATCTCATATCCAACTCGTGCTCGTGAAATAGTCATTAATTATATAT
>OMLO01000398.1_pt1:22500-27675 | contig 27675 bp, 15 predicted proteins | sample 1674811 | NCBI WGS metagenome assembly OMLO01 (sample SAMN06265003, study PRJEB25207) | coral metagenome | isolation source: Coral host | place: Mexico:La Bocana,Puerto Morelos, Mexico | collected 2008-11-13
GCTAGGCGCAACATACTAAAAAGACAACTAGATACACAAAGACATGTATAAATAAGCATCAAGTTTGGAAATAGTTCTATTTTATACACGTCCACAGCGCAAAGTCAGCTAGTAAATGGAACTGGCGATGACGAAATTTCCGGTCCTCTGGTGTAGGGCTGGTTAAAAAATGTCGGGGCGCGGGGTACCAGAGTGCCGGGGTACCCAGGCTGGTGGCCTATAAAAAACACGGGGTGTCGGGGTCAACAACAACAACAACAGTTTATTCACTCTTTCACTTTGTACAAGTTACCGAGTTACGATAAATTAAGATAAATTACAAAAAATTACGAGTACAAAGTCGAGTCAGGGGGACAAATGAACCTGAAAACAAATAAGATTAAGGGGCCTAATAGAGAAAATTAAATAGAGCACAAACACGAGGAAACAGGGAGACAGACTGAACTGTAAGATGAGTAGATATAACATAGTATTTGGTTTTAGTTACTTTATTCCACGTTTTTTAAGAAAATAGATAGGTAGGGTGAAAAACATAAATAGTTCTCTGCTGAGCATATTAATAATAACAGGTGACGTCACCGATATGTTTGCTACATAATCGAAGGTTTCAAAGATCAGTAGTCGAACTGCCGTTAGCCTTCTGGTCGCAGCGGTTTCACGAGTTTCGCGTTAGCCTGGACGCAGACGTGTACTGCTTCTTTTTAGTGCACGAAAATTAAAAATTCTCTTATTCCTATAAAATACTGCTTTTCTGATGCAGGCTATCAAGTTACCAAATTTTCACAGAACCTTTTACATCTTTTTGCCCGCTTGATACGATAGCGATAGATTTGAGGCCAACTTTCTGTTCTTTACTCATTTATGTAGTTTCATTCCTTCTTCGCTGTTTTCGCTTTTTCGAACTGGTCTGTGTTTTTTCGCGGTCCATGTTTACTTATAACTCAATAGAATTAAACCTAATACGAAAAAATGCTTGGTAGTCAGAACAACACCTGCTGATCTACTGGCAGTACTGAGTAGCCAATTCGTGACATCCGTGTAGGTAATTCCCACGGAAGTCGTCTCGGTTGAGTGCATACAGAGGTAAAGCTTTTACTTCCAGCGAAAACCACCAATATTTAATCTTTTTTCTTCTTTTTTTCAGACATAAGAGATTTAGTCTTCGAAGGTCGTCGATAAAACCAGGAACATGGAACATTCCGGAACACTTCGGAACATCCCGGAACATCGAATAATTATGATAATTATGAGAAAAATAGGTAAAATTAAATTTTCAAAGACTGAAAAGACCAACAATTTGGAAGCGGCAATGCTGAAACCACATAAATGATCTTGTTATAAAATGCAAATTAAAATCTTTACTGTGGTTAAACTCCTGCAGCCAGTCGAGCTTTTAAAATCACTAAATGACTGGCAGTTCCATATTTTGTTCATAGGTCGATTAACAACTGCCGAGCGATCCAAAAGAGCTGTATAGATCGCAAGTCAAACGCTTGGTATACGCTCGACCTTGGTTTCTTTAGGGCGGTCAAAATTCTCAAATTCTAAATGACCATGACAAGCCCATGTATTGAAGCAAATCTCGAGCAGTTCTCCTCTATTAAAGTTACCACCCCGCTTGTCCAACAGATGCCGGATGACTCTACAACAAGCCACTACACAGGCAGTGAGGAGTGAGAGAGCAAAGGCGCGGCAAGACAGCGCAAGGCATATCAGGGAGATAGCTCCACAGAATGTCCAGCGAGCACTTGACCTTGCCGCGGAAAAAGGGTCATCAGTTTGGCTGACGATACTCCCCCTACGTGAGATGGGCTTCAACCTTAAAAAGAGAGTGTTCCGTGATGCAATCAAACTGTACTATGATTGGCCGATTGATGATATCCCTTCCACCTGTGTATGCAGCGATATTTTCACAGTAGACCACCAAATGATACGCAAGCGCAAGCGAGGTGGGTTCGTTACCCAACACCATAATAAGTTTAGATCGAGATTTAGAAGCCGAACTCCGGAATATGGCATGCAAAGATATGGAGGTATGGGAGTATGGGAAAGGTAGGTAAGTCTGCATACGAGCCAAGTGGCCCATTAATTAGGCCGGAGCTTATCCTGGTGTCAGCAGCATGAAGCGACTAGGAGTATTTCTATTCCCCACTGGATGGGATGCTAGTCCATCGCAGGGTTACCCCCAGCATTAAATTCGCCGGAACCAATTTATACACCTGGGTAGAGAGAGGCACTGTGAGAGTCTAGTGTCTTGCCCATGAACACAACGCAATGTCCCCGGCCAGGTCTCGAACCCGGACCGCTCGATCCGGGGTCGAGGGCACTAACCATGAGGCCACCGCGCCTTCCTATGGGAAAGGATTGCTGACGTCGTAAGCTTATGCAAATTAGGTTTCCGCCATGTTGGTGCCCATGCGAGGTGTGAAATTGTATGCAAATCTATGGCATTTCCAAGCGCTCACAATCAAAGTCCTCAAATAATTCATCTTTCTAATGGATATTACCCAAGAAAGCGATCCAAAATTACAAGATGAGATACCAGTGCTTTCATCCTACGGTAAAAAACCTCCTGATGCTACGTCCGAGAGCGCTATTAAAAATAGCGCAAGATATTTCACGTGCCCTTACATATCTACAAAGAAGAAACAAAAGTTTTATGGAAGATGCAATATTCATTTCAAACAAAACAAATCGATACACTTTTCATAGCAGGTCAAAAGTACGCAGACAAAGATTTTCACAACGACGCCCACTTACAATGCACTACACGTTGGCTCTTGAATGGATTTCTTTCTCACGAAATTTCTAATTTGCTTTTTTGATCGAGCAGCGCATTTGAGCCCGAGGTGCTGAATTGATATTCATCGCAATATAAGCTTACAAAATTTTGGCTTCTCATTTTAGTGAGGAAAATTCATATTTTGGTTAAAAAAAATCGTACCCCGCGTTTTCCTCCAGATTCGCGTTTTCCACCAGACCCCGCGTTTTCCACCTAGCCATTGTCTTGAGTCAAAGATGACCTCTGACAGGGACTTTTCTATATATCTCGAAGAGAGAGAAATTAATTAAAACCGCGAGTACCATATTTTCTCGCAGAGACAAATAAGTATCAATCACATCGTGGTCACATAGTATATTAAAAAATATGAAAAATAGGAACGAGAATATTTAAAACACGTAGCCGTACCCACTAGGATTTATGAACTACCTGGCATAATTTATATTTATATCAATACCAGATACAAATGCACTTAGAATACATACTGTTCATTTCGCTTCTTGTGCCATCCAGCAAGCTTGGTAGTTCCAGCTTCCACTGGTCTTCCGTGGTGATGGCAAAGTTGTCGCTTTTCCCAGTCGCATTCGGTGCCATTCGGAAAACCTTGATGTCAAAGTCACCAAGGCCGAATTTTCTAGCTAACTCTCTGAGGCCGAGGAATGCCACAAGGTGCTTTTTGAGTGCATGAATCGTATTTACATCATTTCTCGGTATACGGCTTCTAATTAAATAAATCGTTCGAAAGCCGAGTCCGAGTCAATTCTGTAAAAGCTTACAATAGCTTTTACAACGCCAGCATTGACAGCCATTGCATCCGGCGGGGGGGTACTCCCTTATATGGGCTATATAGGTATGTGCGGCCCCAAAGAGTATGGTTTTTCAGCCGTTTTGGTCATAAATTGGGTATCGATTTTAGCCATTTTGCCGCCATTTGGGTCATAAATAGGGTATCACTTTTTGCACTCTAATCTTAAATTCTGTTTTTTTTTAGCTACTTCTTCATCACGCCTTCCTTCTCCCAACCGCGCTTTGCCTTCCTCTACTCCGTTTAAAGCCAGCAACAAAAGCCCTTCCCCTAATGATCTTAGAGTCAGGTCATAAAAGGAGTATCAAATTTTTGGTCAGGTCATAAATCGGGTAGGGAAAATCGCAGATTTTGGTCATAAATAGGGTAAGGGTTTTGGCAAGCGGGCCGCATACCCACACCTAATTTTTCTGGGAGTATCCCCCGGTCCATTGCATAACTTCGCGCTAGCGCGTGTTCAGCGTAAATTCGAGATCGCAGCTGGTAATATGACCCTGATGTACATGGGCCATACGGTGTCATTAACGAAATATGAAACTTTACGGCGTCCCGCTGCTGAGATTCTTATAAAACGTAGATTTGTTTGACAAAAAGAGTCAAACAGTGTTATTTATAACTTGTATCGTAGAATAAAAGGTTCTCATGTGGGTTCTTTAGGACAGTTAGGTCAGTTGTCAGTAAAAGCCACTACAAATGTCAGTTGTCAGTTACATTTTTGGCGATTGGTCAGTTGTCAGTTAAAATTTTGGCCATTTGTCAGTTGTCAGTAAACCCCATCCAGACCCTCTTTATTACCGTCACCTTATAAATACACACATTTTACATAATTTTTCTTAAAAGTGTATTTTCCATTCTCTATTTGATGGTATGAAAATGAAGTTTTTTTAGTACATTTTTATATATTTATACGGATTATAATTATGAATTCTTGGTTTTCAGCTGACGTCATAAGCTTATGCAAATTAGGTTTCCGCCATGTTGGTACCCATGCGAGGTGTGAAATTGTAAGCAATTGTGAGAAAATCTGTGCGCTCCCGATCAAAGTCTTCAAATAATTCATCTTTCTAATAGATATTTCCCAAGAAAGCGACCCAAAATCACAAGATGAGAGACCAGTGCGTTCATCCTTCGGTAAAATTTTCGAATGCTACGTCCGAGAGCGCTATTTGAAGAAAATTTCTGTGGTTGGCGTATATCGAGCGGCCATACCAAACGAGAAGTTCAGCTGAGAATGTTTGCCTCCTGTAGAAGTCTCAAACTTGCTTTGCTATTTAGTATTTACACAAATAAGCAGTTTAAGGCCTTGAGAAGCTTGGATACGTCAAGCTAGATGGTTTCTGGTTTCGTTGCGTCAGTTCAAGGGAAAGAAATCGCAGGCAAAATTGTTATGGCCAAGGTGAGAAATTCGCAGTGAATGAATGATCCTCTTTTGGATAATTTGTTCCATTTGTTTTACTTGTGATGGTGTCGATGTGTTTGTTCCATCTCAGGTCTGATGCTATAGTAACTCTGAGGTATTTGGCTGAGTCAGCCGTTGCTAATGTCTTACCATGAAGAATATAGTCATTTTGTACCATAGCACGCTTAC
>OMLO01000399.1_pt1 | contig 27652 bp, 26 predicted proteins | sample 1674811 | NCBI WGS metagenome assembly OMLO01 (sample SAMN06265003, study PRJEB25207) | coral metagenome | isolation source: Coral host | place: Mexico:La Bocana,Puerto Morelos, Mexico | collected 2008-11-13
AGACAGCAGTGAAAAGAAGGAGAAGAAAGACAGCAGTGAAAAGAAGGAGAAGAAAGACAGCAGTGAAAAGAAGGAGAAGAAAGACAGCAGTGAAAAGAAGGAGACGAAGACAACGGAAGTTGCTGAAGATGGTCAAACCCTTGCTGCAGCAGAGGAAGCTGTGAGAGAGGAGGTGGACAGTAAGAAAAACAGCACCAGCAACAGATCCGATTGGCAAGCTTTTCAAAGATATGTCAATAACCCAGCCCGGTGCCCCGCTAAGATCATGGCGGCTTGTAAGAACCAGGATCGACTGTTTCTTTTGGGAAAGGGTGTTGAAGGATGTCAGTTTCCCATCCATTCAACTAAAATCTCTGAGCTCTGATTTCCAATCCTGTATGCACCCATTATGTTTTATTTTGATTGGGAACTTTCTAGACATCACCATTTGCAGGAGACAAGGGCCCAAATCTTCAAAGACTATGTCGACAGCGGCAGAGATTGCATGAAGGTGGAGGCCCACTTTGAAGCCAGGTTGGAGGAGACAACCAGAAGCCAAATAAGATACGGGTTCCGAAACGAGATATGGCTTCAGAAACACCACGGGGAAAGGAAGGCTACCAAGATCATGAATCGAAAAAAAGAACTTGGCCTGAATCTTGTTTCAATCACATCTGGTTTGATGTTTTTTCTTTTTATATTTTGATCATGTTTTATTTCCCCAACCCCGCCTTTGTCAAACGGCATCTCCATTTCCACTTCCCACATATCTCTCCTGGTGGGTGATGGATGGGTTCTTGATCTCACAATGCCAACAAAAAAACTACCCATTGAAAGAAATATAGCCACTATCAATCAAACACTTCAGGGATCTTCAGGGTGTTTTTTGGACTGTCGAAGTAAGGACAATTCCTGATCCAGAGTTCCCTGGTGAAGATGAATATCTCTACTTTGTGATGGTAGAACTGAACATGGATGACATCCGTGAGTTAAAGCGGATCACAGCTTTAGAGATGCAGGGAACTTTGGATGCTGATGGTGTTAAGGCCTTTGTCGAAGCTACTTGGCTAGATACAACTCTTCAAACTCCAAATGTTGAAAACATTTTTGGGGAAATTGATGAAGTCACCCAATAACACATAAAGTAATGAGAGAATCTCTTACCCAATCTCAGGCTGGTGGCTGCCTAGATGGCAAACAACACCTTTCCCTTGGCAAGTTCGCTGGTGCTTCTGGGATGCAGAGTCTTGCTGATGCAGCTGGACAGATTGCAGGGGGTGGTGGTTCGGAAAAGAAAAACAAAAAGGAGAAGAAAGAGAAAGACAAAAAGGAGAAAAAAACAAAGAAGGTGGCTATAGCTGGTTTGTTTACTTTCGTTTTTTTTGGTTGTTTGGGATCCAGTGTGATTGACGCGCAGGTGGTTCCCACAACACCACTTGAGAAGGCGCAAGCCCTTGTCAATGCAGTGCTGAAGGATGCAAATCTTTGCCGGTCACTTGGCTGAAAAACTAACTTAACGAATGCCTTCTGATCTTCTAAAGTTGGTTCTGGCATCTTACAACTGGAATTGGTTTAGAACCTTGAGATAGTGTTTTGTTTGAAAGGTAAAGATTGGCAATCACTTGCTTTGCCGGCATCTAAGTGACTTCGCGTTCAAGTTGCGACCTCTTTCTCTTTCGTCCGACCTCATAAGCCAACTCCAAGCCATTGCCGTGAAGCTGGGCCAAAAAGCAGAAGAACTACAAGCCCTTATCCAAGAGAAACGCAACAAAGACAAGTATTACAGAGAGGTGAACCAGGAGGTTCCACTAAATGTTTTTGTTTTGTAAATCATACTCAATTGCAATGGTGTGGTTATCATAAACATGTATATGTGCATCATGCAGGTGGAAGAAATCACCAAAATGGCCAAAGAGCGCTGTGACTTGGCAAAAGCTTTCATTAAGGCAGTGGAGAAACCGAAAACTAGCAAAAGCAAGAAAGAGAAGGAAGGCAAGGATGGTCAATTGGCTATCGCTGATGGTGCGGCTGCTGCGCCAAACGGTGCTGAGGATGCATAAGCTAGGTGTTTCACCTTGATATGTGAATTTTGATTTCTGCCAATCCCTGCTAGAACATAGAGTCACAAGTGTTGGCCAGTTCAAGCCTTAAGGGAGTTATGACACTGTAGGCGAAGCTTTTGGGGTTGATGGGATGTGGCCACAACAACAAATACAACAAAAATAATCCATGGATCACCCCAAAGTTTTCTTAAAGAATCATCTTAAAGAATTGAGAAAAGTGTTTCATTGATCTTACTTTCAAATGTTGTTCGTATGGCCTCGTCCCTTTTGATTGCATCATTGCACCATGCAATGTGTTAGAGCTCATCGCTTATGATTCTTTCGGGCCCACCTGAAAGATATGAAAGAACTCTTGAACATGCTAGCGAAAACAAGTACCCTGCTTACAGATTTAGTTTGAAGAAGACTTCAGAATAACTTCAGCTATTTGTTCCGAAAGTTTGGTGTTCACATTTGGTTGTACCCACGCAGGTCCCGATCCAGATCAAGATCTCCTCGGCGATCCAAGCCAGCAGTTCCCATTAATGGTGCCTGGGCTGCTTAAGCATGTCAACTCAGGCGACGGTGGGTGATAATGCCAGTTGTTGTGAGCTTTCTTGCTACACGGAAAATTTGTGAGCCCCCTTTCAAACCTCTATCTAGTCATTGACCAGCTGAAAGATACATAAGGTCCATTGGAGAAATCTCCATCATCGGGCAGGAGGATTCTTCGAAAAATCTGTTCCGGGGTGCCTTGGATGTAACATGGTCTTCTTCACTCAGCTGCCTATCCTATACCAAAGCCCCCCAATGCAACAACAATCAAGATTAGATAGCACAAACTTCAGGCAACATCTGCAGCTGATGGTTGCAGAGATGCAAGTGATTTGGATCATGATTTAGAAACATGCGCCTTGGCAGCTGAACTGAGACGCTGGGATGCTGGTGGGCACCCTGAAAGGTCTTTCTCGAGGTGAGGAGGTCTAAAATCAAGAACATGTTTTTAGTTTTGATGGACCAAAATTTTTGCAATCCCAACATCATTTAAACAATGGGTTTATCTTGGTACATTTCCTCTTTACGAAGTACAGAATTTTGGTCCATCAGTTTGCTGTTTTTGTCTGGGTTTTAACTATGCATTTGTTTGGGTACAAACATGCCCCTGAACAAGGTGGTGTCAAAAGCATTGCACGGTTCACCCTGGTGAAGTCTCTATTCCCTTGAAGATAACCAAAGAGTCCGGGGATGAAATAGAAATGGATTCTTGCCCAACCAGTATTCTGTGGCCTTGGGATTTATTGCAGTGGCTTTGGCAAACTGGTTCCTTCTTTGGATGGGTAGCGGATGATAAACAAACGGCTTCTGAACGATGTGAGGAGTATTGGAACCATTGTGCCCATTTAAATTTTTACAAAAGACTGGAACTGGATTCCAAACAGCATCGAACAACAGTCCCGTTATTTTTTCATGCAGATGGGGTACGAATCTACAAAGCCCAGAAAGCCTGGATCTACAGTTTCTCTTCAGGGTGTCGCAAAGGTCCATCCACAAAAACAAAACTTGTTATTCTGGTGATTCGTGAACATCGAGTTATCAAGGACAAGTCACACGATGCAGTTGGGAAACTTATGGGTTACATCACTTCCACTTTGCAAAGCGGTAAGTTTCCGAGTTGTCACCCTGATGGATCCCCGTTTGCTGCAGGAACACTTGAGGCTAAACGCGTTGGAACTTATTTTTGTGGGGGGTGGACCCTAGCTTTCGCAGCTTTCAAAGGTGACTGGGAGGCGAGAGTTGTCATCCACAAACACAAACGGTTCTACAACAGTACGTTTATTTGCGAGCATTGTTTGGCATCTCGGGATCCCCGCTTCACTTTTGGAGATTTCAGAATGGAGGCCCAATGCCTTAGGCATCGATTCACACATGATGAATATATGATTCTTCAGGGTGATCGCCAAAGCAGCTGGCGGTTTGTGAAGGGTTGGACAAAGGATCGAAATCTAGAAGACCCTCGATTCTCTTTATTCAGGATTTGGGACTTGCCCCCAAAAACAAATCCACCAAAAAAAATAATTCTTCAATATGGATTGGATAAGCAAGATTAATGGGGGCACATCGCAAATCTCAACTAGTGTACCGTTTGTAACTTAAGTTTGCCCATATCTACCATGGTGTTTGTTGTCTATGTTGAGTTGAAGGTGTTTTCCCGAAACCATTTGGAATCTGGGTTTTTCCATTTCTACCCTAAGGATCTTCTACATGCAGTTCATCAAGGTATTGCTTGTGTCCTTGTTGCAGCCCTTATTTGTGGGCACTTGGAAAGCAAACATCCTACAATGACTCTGGATCAATTGGATGCAATGTTATCAAAGGAGGTTTACATACATTACAAGAACTGGTGTAAGAAGATGGGTCGTCATGCTACAGCTTGTTCACACCGGTTTTCTCGGCTACGATTCGGTAAGGAAAAATGGTCTTCCGCACCAGAGCTAGCATCAGTATATAAGGCTGCTGTTGTAAAAACTTTGATGTTTTGGTGTACGGACTATTTGAAAGAAAATTGCAGTGTGGATGGTGGAAACCTACGATATCGTACAATGGATGCTTTCACACGATTCCAATATTTGCTGGATATCCATGGCCCATTTTTTTCACCGGAACAAACGGCAGAAGTGGTTCGGATTGGACGGAAAGGGCTGTTGTTGTATCAAAAATTGGCCTACATCGACAAACAAAGAACTGATTCACGAAGGTGCTACAAGATAATACCCAAGTTTCATTCTTTCCTGGAGTTGACATTTTACATTGAACAGTCCAATCGAAACCCTAGGTCGCTGGGAATCCTTGGTATATTTTTTTGATTTGGTGTTTTCTTGTTCCACCCCATCAATGTTGTTGATAGAAGAGTACTTGGAAAATTTTGGGGATTACATTTTATTAACTATATATATGTATATTTATTTATATCCACTTTCCACCAAAAAACACAAAGGATCAATGATAATCAACTAGATAATTTTTCAAAAAATGGGTTTCCAACCACATCCCAGGTTTGAACATTGCTACCAAGACGAAGACTTGATGCAACAGATTGGCAGGATAGCATCTAGAACCCACCCTGTGACGATGGAAAAGGTCACACTTTCCCGTTACAGGGCACTCTTGCAACTGTTCACCTTCAAAGATGGGTGACCGGACAAGTTCGACGGCTGAAAAATAATCAGCGACTGCGGGCTGCTACAGATAGTTTGAAACATTTGTATATGACCCCAAAAGTGTGAGTTTCCCAATGGAAACTTTGATCTCTTGAGAAAATACATTTGTGGATTCTCCAAATGGAGTTTTTTTTAGGATGTTCACTTTTTTGTTTGTGTTGACAACTGTAATTTGATTTCATCTACAACTAAAGCCTTGAATTTGGCCCGGGCAATGGCGGAACTGCAGCACAAAACCAACAAACAAACCCATTCATTCGAACACATCCGTGGAGTTCCACATTTTGCAAACTGAATGGTACATGTTTTTCAAAACAAACAATATTTTGGGGAAGTGTTTTATATATATGTTGCCATATTTATATATTTTGTTTTTTGGTGGGGACGAATTAACCCGCCCCCACCAAAAGAATAGCAAACTACCTGGCTCGAGAAAGGCCAGCATGAAAAATTCATACAACTGCAGTACCAAGCATCATGGCTAGAGCATGAAAGTGCCACTCATGAAGCATGATTGCAGAAGCATGCATCATGGCTAGTATATGTACCACTCCAAAGTTGTATGCCCCCATGGGCATGAACATTGGCTGCCAGTGAAGGCTTGAAATATAAGCCTTTTGCAGAACAACTTAACTTCTTGGCCAAAAGGCTTGAAAGATAGCACTCTTGGCTCTCTAGGTACTGTGACATTGCGGGACGATCGCTCACGTTCTCCCAAGGCAGTTGTCTGAAGATTGCACGAGTTTGCCAACATACGAGTCTGCTTCTGCCCACCACGCTCTGACATTTTCATCCACAAGTGTTTTTTCTTCGCAAGCATGTTTTTTGCAGTGTTGTGTACTGGGTTGTTGATCTTTGTTCCGTCGGTAATCTGCGAACAGGTCGCTACTGCACCATTGTGGAATCCATCTCCAAAGGCACGTGTGCACTGGTGTGTCGGCTTCCTGCTTGATGCCAGCATGTCTTTTCATCATAGAAGCTATCTGCGTATTGTTTCGTTTCGTTCGGTCAGATGTGTTTTGTCTTGCTTTGTAACCGGACACCTGTTACCTTTTTGTCCACCCAAGTGGTGACGCGGACTTGCAGGTAGGTGCTCCATTCGACAGTCCATCTCCAAAGGCAGGTCTTCGCTGGTCTGTTGGCGTCCTGCTTCATGCCAATAGGTCTTTTCATCATATCATCTATCTTCTTATTCTTCTGTGTTATGTTTTCCTTTTGTTGCAGACCTGTTTTGTCTTGCTGTTAACTGGATGAACGCCATCCCATTTGTGCGGCCTTGGTGGGATTTGGACTTGCAGGTAGCTGCTGTTGCATTGCCAAGTCCATCTCCAAAGGCACGGGTGTACCGGGGTATCGATCGCACTTCGACCTTTTTGAAGGGCAGTCTAGACAACAATCAACGCATGGCTTGTCGTCGTGCCATCTCCTCTATCTCCAACTCTTTTTGTTGCTGTGGATATTTTTGCGCTTTTTCGAGCAATACCATCACGTAGTCTCCATTAGTGATCGAGTCATGCTGTTCGGCACCCGCTATCAATGTGAGACGTGCTACATGCATTACATTGATCTCCTCCTAGTAACTTGGATGCTGTTTTCCTTTCGAGGTATGCTTTCGCAACTTTGCCGCCAGGCATCCACGCCGAAGCGACGCACTCTGAAGCCACAGAAAATCGTTTCTCCGCCTGGTCGGTTCCTTGCAGGACCTGCGAGTAGCGGTGAGACCATAGCGGCAATCTTCCATTTGAGTGATTGTGCTGCCTTGGTGATGGAGGATTGGTCTCCTGATGTGCCGGCCTATGCTTTGGCTTGGACTGGTGGCACTACTCGTAATCACAAAGCCTTATGGCAAGAGTTTCTGGCTCACGAAGCTTTGACTGACCAAACCCTTCAGGAGCAGTTCCTTCTCCTTCACAAGATTGGACCACCCCCGGCATATCTCCGGACTCTGTTGGGGACATGCGTGGACAATCTCTTGGCCTTGTGGGAGAACTTCGTGAACTATCAGCATGAGAAGACGGGTAGCGGTGCGGTGTTGCAAGCGCAAGCGCAGCTGTGCAACAGCACGGATTGCAACCTGGAAGCCTGGCAGAGCGAATGCACCTTGCAATTGAAGATGCTTCCAACGTGCCCTGCGGACCTGTCGGTCCTTCAGGTCGGACTGCATGAGAGACGGGCAGAACTTGTCTTGCAGGCAGATTCTGCAGCTGGGACGCTGCAGCTTGTGATGAAAGGTCACACCTGGCCTTGGCGAAGTCATCTCAACAGTTGGATGTCCGGCTACGTGTCTGCGGATGGGCAACCAAGCCAAAAAGGGGACGGCAGCTTCATGCGCTGGACGGCCCCGTTTGTGGCTGCTGAGTTGGGCTCGTGGTTGAAAACACTACACAACACACATCTGCAGCTGACGGTTATGGGTACCGTAGAGGCTGGAGTGATGGAGCAACTGCATGCCTGTCGATTCTTGCATGTACGTTGTACATAGAAGCAGGCCACCATGTACAGGAGACTCGAAAACATTGTGAGTCCTTATCTATTCTCCAGCTTGTAGCTTTGGAGAGAAGACACTTCGTTCCCTATTGCCCCTGCCGGTATGTCTGCAGCGGTCCTCTTGGTCCTCCCGGTAGTCAGCGTATGTTTGTTTTTAAATGTTTTTCTTGCTGTATTCTTTTTTGTACTTTGTTTCTCGCTACTTGTTCCAGCATTGTCCACCTTGAGAATCGAACCGAACACTTCGAAAATCGACTTCTTTTCTTTCAGTACATTAACATGACGCTATGTCTTGACTTTGTTTCCGAGACATCGTTTCGAGCGGGCTTACCGGCAGTACGTTTGGGACAGCCGGAAATCCACGGACGTGTAGAGATTTAAAGCCTTGGCAGGCACATCTCTACTCTCAATTTGTAAGGACAGCGAACTAGCCCAACAGTGATATTCATGCATTGCTTGCAGAAGTTGATGTGCTGCTAAAGCAGCGCTTTGGGTTATTCGCACCCAGTTTCCGGGGTGTGTATTTCTGTTAGCTGCGGGTAGTTCTATGAGTCCCAAGTGGTTTGTTTTGCCTGCATTCGTGTCTTCTGCCGCTCTAGCTGCAAAGGCAACAGCTTTGTTTCTTCGATTTCCGCCCTGACACGATGGAGCTACGCGATAACATCTGAAAAAAATACAGAGTTCAGTCAAGCTAAGTCTTTCTATGCTTTCCTTGACCTTCATGGATGTGATTGCATATATTCAAAGACGTCAGGTTTTGCGGAAGTCTAGCCTGCCAGGATCAAGAAAAGCTCGCACGTCACAAGAAAAAGACTTACATGCAATCAAAGCTTCTTGATTTAAGTTTCGTTTGTGGGATTTCTGAAAACCAGATGCAAGCCATCTGCTTTCTACCACTACTGTACTTGAAACTGTTAGGAGCTTCAGCTAGAGACGATTTGCTCCCTGCAGCTGCATCGTGCAGCGCTTTTCGTCAGGCGGGAGGGTGACACAAGTCCTTAACGCCGTGCCCATGAAACCCTGGACATTAACTTGTAGGAATATATATATATATATAGATATCTATGGTATATATGATATTTTGTACAACAACCATTTTTTTGATAGCATGTATATGTAATTTGAACCTAAATCTCCATTGAAAAATTCCACCAGGAATCGATGCATCTTCCAGGGTTACAGCGACTTGTTTTGGAGGCGAAACGGACACTGTGCAGGCAGATTATCAAAGGAAACGACATGAAAAGTAGATATTTTCCCCATTCTTAAGAGAAGAAATTATCTATCACTAAAATTTTGTTGGAATCTTGTTGATAGACAAGATCCTAAGAAACATATTAAAAGATTGACCCTGAACAAAGTCCATTTTGTTGGATTGAATGGAGCAATCCTGGGGGACAAGGGCGCCTTTCAGATAAATGAGGAAAGACTAATCGTTTGCTTTCTCGTGATGCTTCTTTAAATAGTCATTTGATTTCTCGACCCCTTTTGTAAGTTTCAAATTCTGGCCTAACAGCCCCGCAGCTACGTAAGATGTTACAGATGATATCTACCCCCTTTCTATGGGGCTGCGATACGTTCGGACGATGCAGGATATGCATTTTGGATCCGGACCTGTCCACAAACCTTGATCCCAGCTGTAGGGTACACAGCTCAGAATTTGGGTCCAAATTGGTAACAAACATTCGGATTGGACATTGGAAATCTCGAAAACTTTCAGGTAGTGACATTGAACATATTGTCTTTACTCTGACTTTATTTACATGTGTCTCTATCCTTGTCTTCTTTCCTGGGAGCTACCTATCCGTGGACAAATCGGACAAACCTGAATAGCCCGGAGACGTTCTTTGGGAAGTCCTAACCACCTTCGGCAACTTCTCCGTCTAAGAGCGTACCATTGGGATTTGACCTTACTGGAAGAAGGTGGTCCCCATTCCCGACTCCGTGTATTGTTTCCACGTTGAAACCATATGTTTATTTGCAAAAGAATGGTACCTTTCCAAAGGATGAATCTGAATTGGAACGTCCATTCCAAACCATCAATTTTAGGGTCCAGTATTTCGGGAAACACTTATGCAGAACATAAACAACTGTAAAGCAAGGTACATAACTTCCCATCCTGTCCCCGTGCATCCAGGTACGACTTCATTGAACTCGACGGGTTTGCATCACTCGCATGGATGAAGGTTCTTGGCTCAAAATTGCTTCGACATTCGTCTGGTGGTGGTAGCTGTATATAAGATGCACCCTGCAGGAAGCAAGTCCATGGAGGCTAACATGTATGAATATGTATTGAGAAACTTTTTGATGACGAGCTTGGTTTTGAAGGGTATATATTTATATTTGCTATCAGTTGTTGCGGCGCAGAGCATAGTCCTAGATGGGACAACCTCTTTCCATCGTTTCAAATATGGTGTCTTTAGTTAGACTCCTCAAGCTTTTTGTAAAGCCAAGCAACAGAAGAGAATACTGGTGGGGCTATTATTGGAATGCCGCGGTTTTTTTTCGGCCAAATGTGGCAGCTCGAAACGGCACACCGCACCGTGTGCCATTTCGTCTGCCTTTGGCCTGCCTTCTTTCCTAGTCCAATCTGCTGCCTTCTGAGCCATGTGTGGCAACGAAATGGCACACGGTGTGGTGTGCCATTTCGTGTGCCTTTGGCCGGCTTCGTTTTGTGTGCTCCCTTCAGTTGCCATTGGTCAGCATCCGTGTGCTGTGGTGAACTCTCAGGTTTACAGCCACATGAACTACCATGCTACGGTTTCTTCCGCGTAAAGATTTCTGCTCATGCAGATTGGAATTGGCGGGGATTCCCAAAGTCTCTTATTAGATATGCATCGCATCATGTGGAAATTGAAATGCCATGGTCTTTTTGCAATTTCCAGGGTGGGTTTAATCTGGATAGGGAGTTCATATTTGAACGTGATAGGACCTTTCAAGCGTTAACAACATTACAAAAAGATTTGCGTCGGATCCGCTGCTGTTTGCTAGTTTGGAACTGCCCAAGGAGTCACCGTCCATTCAGTATGCGAAACATTTGCCAAGTACACAATTTGCAGGGATGGCTCCATTCTTCCAAACTCTCATGAATTGAGTTGTCTGAAACAGTGGACACGTCTTTTCTCTTCTACTGCAGCAGAGCCAAAATGCCGCGAACCTCAAAGCAGGTGGAAAGAACAGATGCCATGATTTTGAGGCGGTTTCCGCGTGGCTCACATGCAACGCAGGAAGGCTTGACAAAGTTGAATAAGCAACTTGACAAGGTGACCTTGCCAACTTTCGCATGTCTCACAGCACTGCATACTTATCGGAAAAATATATGGGCTCGCCAAAGTGACCGCGGGCAGAACGACGAAGTTACTGCAGCAGACTTGAGAAGATGGTCTGGAATGCGTGATGTTTGGCAAGCTGGTACCAGCCTGCTTTGTTCTTATATAATAGCCCGTGCCGGCCAAGTCGTGAAAGGATTTGACGTTAACCGCTTTCTGGCTTTGAAGCAGTTGCAGCCACTGCAGCTGGCGACAATGCCTCCTAGCCGAGACAGGGATCGACAGTTCGTACAGTCAGAGCATGGCAAGCACCTAGGCAAGTTCGTTACCATGCGGACTCTTCTACGCATCTCTCAATTGCATCCCGTTGAAGTGATGGAGCAGCGATGGCTGCAAGAAGTCCCGAACAAGGATCGCGGCACGGCAACAGTGCTTCAGGGCTTGCTCCGCAACCAAGAGTTGCGACACTGGTGGGAGATTTATGCCAAGGGCGGCTTCCAGCGGGAAACTTTCCGCCTCACCTACGACACTCCGACGTCATACTCGAACGAGGGGACGACGGAATTAAATGCTTTACCATCCAATCCGTATGCACGGAACTCCAGACTGCTTGAAGGTTTTGAATGTGATGCTTTTCGCAAAGTCGATGCAATGCTGGCACATGCACCTCGCGTTCCGGTCCTCGCTGCTGAGCTGGAGGCGACGTTGCTTCAGATTCCGGGCATTGGCCCGTTCGTAGCGACGGGTGTTCTGGAGGCAGCTGCGGGCGCTGGGTTGGTACAGGGATACAAAGGCACCATGATATGTTTTGGGACCAACACCAAAGCGTTCCTACAGGTGATTTCACCTGGCGTGCCTGTAGCACATGGACTAACAATGCTATCATCTCAGATCAAACAGCATTGCAGTCGTGGCAATGCCGAGTTCAAAGAAATGATCTGTCCTCGGCTTGTGCAAAGAAGTTGCTGCAAACTATGGCAACTCTTAAAAACATTGAAAAGCGGCCAACTAAAGAACTGTCGTCGTATCCGCTCTGGGATCGCACCATGGGTCTTTGGAATAGAAAGACCTTCTCCTAACTGCTGAACACGTAGCTCTAGAACCTTCTGGGACTGGCTGTTGCTTTGTTATTGCCTAAGGGAAAAAGCAACAGCTGCAGCTGCAGTGCTCTCGTTGACACGATGTTTGTCATCACACTTGCAATAGCACACAAACACCTGCAACAAGAATATAATATGTCAAAGTCAAACATTTCCCAACAGGAAGAGCAACAAGTTACACACGGTCACTAGACCACTGGGGCTTCGTTGCATCCATTTGTGCCATTCATGCTGTATCTTTGTTGTCGGATACTAGCCTAAGCTTTCACGGCGTCGTCGATGCAAGATAGCACTTCGGATTCATTTCAGACAGGGCAGTGTTTCAAAGGGATCCTCTGGCCACTCTGGCAACGGCGAAACCCGTCAGGTAGTGTCTCTACCCATCGGCACTTGCAGCCAAGTTGGAGCGGACTGTTCGGGAACCGGGTGTTGCGCTTCCGGGGGAGGCAATGGACATTTCCTTCAAGCCAGATAACAGTACATTTGTGTAGAACCCCTGGTCCGAAGATGGACGTATATTAATCATATATATGCAAACCTTTCTATAGGGATAGAGCACACATGCATGCAGGAGTTTCTTGGGAAATTCTGAAGGCTTCTTGGACGGCTTCTCCCGTCATGTGAACCTGAACTTGGGTGAGATGACAAGTGATGTATAAACACTGCGGTGATAACGTTCATGGAAGAACTCTTGCATCGGGCGATATAGTAATTATCCCATTATAAACAGGGTTTATTCCTCCAACAACAGTATTTCAACAACATATATCAGTGTCTCAAACCATGGACATGTTTGGCCCGTCGATAGGAGCTGCATCATGTGCGGATGGATCCACTGGATGGACTTCCTCATAGAGGAGCGCCGAACATTCGGGGTACAACTTGGGCAGGTTATGCAATCCACTTTTTTATCCCTTCAGTGAACTAACGTGAACTAGTAACTAGCATTCCCCCAAACTCTGTGGCACTTCTGAAGATGATGATGTACCTTTTGCCAACATGGAATTTGTTACGAGGAACACTAGTCCAACATTTGTATATATAATCTCCTCGTGTTGACTTCTGTCACATATCATCGTATTTCTTTGTTACTGCCTTGCTTCACATGTTGCTTTGAAGCTTCAGCATACCTACTTGTGATATACACATGCCATCTACTGGACCATAACGTACGACCAGTCGATCACCTAGAGCCTACGCCTGGACAGGTCCACGAACAGATCGACTCTTGGAGTTCTGCACCAAGGCGAAGCCATAGGGTTGATGAACAAAACAACATGCAGGTTGGTATGTTGGCCGAATAGTATAATGTTGACGTGTCAAATCTTGTCCATATCAGGAGACTGAAGAACAAAACAATTGTGATTCGACTTTAGACATCAACTGGCGCTATTGTTTCAATGCTAAATATGTATGACTCGCATCGTAGTTATTGTAACGTGGGACTGAGATCGGCTCCAACATGAGCACTCAGGATCTATCGACCATCTACACGTGCGCTGGCCGTGTTGAGGGTCGTCTGAAGCTCAAGTTGAGGGTTGCCAATGCGACCCAAGATGGCAGGAGGCATCCATAATGAATAATTTATCTATCGGACTCAGCTCACATCTATCGCTCCCAATTCTCAAAAAAGAATGGATGATTTTTTTGTGTATTGGATCAACAACTCAGGTTTGTAGCACAAAAGATCGTTGCAGGTAATGGATCCACCACCCAGTTTCCCATTCTTACGATGACTGACGATGTGGGGAGCTTACTGAAGTGGTTGTTGTTTCTAACTAGTACATATGCATACATACAAGTATCAAAATCTACATTTATAGATGAGATAAAGTCTTTGACACACTTGTTCTGCCTATTTTCACTCGAAAAATTCATGAAATTTCCAAGTCATACCGTGGTACAAAAAAAAATTGTTATACCAAGTTCGCGGGCTTGACAGCAGTGCTTGGGAACCTCAGATCCACTGGGATGAACCATTGTTCAAAAAACACCGCTGTATCAAATCAGAAACAAAAACGACCTTGCAATCATACTGGCTTCCAGTAAATCGTCTTCATTTGGGTTTATTCGGACACTACTCCCATGGTATGATGATAACCCATCCAGTTTCGAAATTTCGACTCCAAAACCCGGATGGATTTGCCGCTCATGTGTTTCTTTCGGAACCCTTTGACTCATGGACATTTGAGTGGTTTCTTATAACACAGAATGAACCCCTATGAAACATGGAGTATTCTCCATAGCAACTTGTGGCATTCGGATTTCTTCCGACTCAACAGTATTACCAACTAGTTGATCTAGTTGGGATGGTCACAATGTCCAATCTTCCAGAGCGTTGTGGATGCTGACATTCCAACTTTTCCGGTGCATCCCTGCTATCTTTCTGCGCAGCAGAAACAGTTGGGAAGCCAACTTTTTGCTCCAACGATCCAAAACTGTTCAAGAGGTCATGTCTACAGTATTGTTGAGACAATGAATGTAATATGATATATATATATATATACATACATAACACAAAAAACATCTATATATATATATATGCATTTGTATACATCATCGATTTTTTTTTCGCAATGCCCTTTAAAAAGAATGCTGGTTCCCACAGAAACCAACTTCCCCAGGGCAAAACTCAGCTCCGATCTGAGGTGTAGGGCCACTTCCATTGGAACTTTGGATCGAACATATTTTGCCATGGCTCCTTGGTTTTTTCTGGAAAAACACGGAGAAAAAAAAAGAATGGAGTTCAGAAACAAGGTCATTTGTTACATTGATAATCTGCAATCCGAGTTCAACTTCAAGAAAGACAGGATATGGGAAGCAAATTTGAGATGTTTCATGAGACTTTCGATGAGGTGTTTGCCAGGTCTTGAGAGCATCATTATCTATGATCATTCTTTTTGAAATGATACAATTGACTTGTGATTCATGTGAGCGGACTTTCGCTTCGGATCATTTATATATGCAGTCTCTGTGATGTTTTTTTCACGCAACCGTGGAGTGGATCGCGACACCGGCCGGATGCAATTTTCTCGTTTTTTGCATGGTAGACAAGCTCATTTTGCCACCCTTTTCAAAGTCGAACACTTTGACGCACAGAGCAATTATCAATTTGCGCTCCTGCAGATCATGACTTTTACCTTCTTTTTTTAGAACTCTATATGAAACATTTTTTTGGCAGTTTACTCCGTGAGACTGTCATTTACGTAGTTGCTACCAGCTAAAGCACACACCATTATAATCGTTCTTTGTTTTGTGATTTCTTTCATCTGCGCCGTAGCCATGCGTTGGCGATTTACCTACCGTGGGACAGTCTTCAACTGTTCGCCTCCAGACGACGTGCCACCATTGCGCTGCGAAGCTTTCCAAACTTTTCTGCAAAACCATCCAGCTATTTCATCGGAGCGCTTCAGCCTAGAAGACTTCGAACTGCTTTGGTACGCGGCAAAGACAACCCTTGCCACTTCTGCAGATGATTCGGGCACAGTCAATTGTCCTCCGCAGAGATTCAACACATCATCGAGACGCACTTTGCGTTGGAACCGACCAAACATTCCATTGCAGCACTTCTTTTGGGAAGTCTTTTCTTTCCTGGAGCGAAAATATGCCTTGACTGTCCAAAACGACATTGCTGACCCACGTAATTTTCTGTCACAACCCCGTGATCTCCACGTGCGAACATGTACATATGCTGAAGCCACATGGTACTGTATTGTGCCGTCATTGGCAACTGATTTTTTTGACACAACCTGCACAGTTTTGTTTCATACCTGCTGCTTCCAGCAACAGCTCTGGTCCACTGCCGATTTCACTTGGATGTGGCGATGCATCCAGCAGACCTGTGCGTCCGGGAATTCACGGGTCTGCCTCGACCTTCGTTACGCCGACAGACGCTGGCGGCGCACTGTGCCTGCGCACCAGCTTGTATCGGCAGCCGAACTGATTCATTTCTTATACGCGCGACCTGCTATGCCTTTGGAAACATTCCTTCTATGCTTCGATGCATGCCTTTCGCAGCCCGCGTCCCACTGGTCTTTCCTTTGTCAAACGTCCTCGGAACGGCGTGCCACACTTACCGCAGCCTGCGCGACAACCGCACACGAACCGACATCTTACGCCTCTGACGGCTCCGATATGGACCTGAGCTCCTCTACATCGGCACACCAACGAAGACTACGATTGTTGGAAACTGCTTCCTCCTGGCCTGCGGCAATCCCACCCGCAGAACTTTTCTCTCACATGACTACCTACAAATCGTATTTTTACGATGCATTGAAGCCACCCTTTCTTTGTGCTACCTGTGCTTGCCCAACATCGTTTCCTGCTGCCGAGTTACTCAACCTTCGTGAGGTCTTTCCTGACTTGATGGTTTTGCATTCTATTTTTTCAGCGAATACATACATGCAACGATACTATGAGTTCCACGGATGTAACCTTCCGCCTACTTTCACAGGCCTTCAAATCGAAACCTTGCAATCGTATTTAGCCACCTTGCCAATAGAACTTCGCACCCACGAACCGGCACCTCGTCAATTTTTACTCCTTGCATCATTTTCCATGCGATCTTTCTTTTCTTTTCCTTGGTACGATCCCTAATGCTTCAACTTTTTTTTTCCCATCCAGGACGCCTGGCTACTACATTTTTCAAACCAGTCATCTTGGAGTGACGCGGCTGCAGATTCGACGGCGCCTTTGTTTCTTATTTGTTGCCAACATTGCGCTCCTTTCCTTCGCAGTATGCCACCATCAATTCCACCGCGTAGTCTTGCGAACAACAATCTTTGCATTGGACCGCCCCCCGAACTACAGAATCTTTCCCTCGGCGAACAACTTTTCATTGCCCGCGGGCACGCTCTACGCCGCCTTCGCACACTATCTCACACTGGTGATCCTGCCGCAAGACAAACGGGTCTACTGGGCACAACAAGCGCAATAGCTTTCCCTCAGGATCCAGTCTCCATCCTGTCTTCGTTACCTCCAACCCCCGAATCCCTCTGTGACTACATCAGCGTGTTTTTTCCCAACGAAGCCGAGACAGATTTACGGTACTGCAAAGAATTCATCGTTCGCCGCAATGTCGTACATGCTGCTTTGCGCTGGCTACTTCATCACAACCCTTACTATTGTGACCTGCACATCAATGTTTCGGCCCTGCACACGTTGCCCGAAGACGCAGTTCCATTGCCATGGCTGGAACATGCACAAGCAACCAATCTTCCTCTCACACGAGAACTGGGACCTGCGGATGCCTCTTCCACATTTGACCATGCTACGGCGAATTTAGGCATTCAAGCTGCTGTGCTTGACAATACTACCGACGCCTTTGATCCTCTACACTTATGGCAAACTGCTTTGCGCGCTTGCGACCATTTCCAAACTCACACAGCCTCCCAACCGGACTTGCAAGCAGCAGACTTTCAAGTTGCCTACACTGCGTTAACCAGACTGGCTGCAAGTGCAGAACATCCCAGCTTTGTACAAGATACCCTATATCGACATTCTTCCCACCCTTCGAGTGAAAAGATTTACTGCGTACTACCACATGCAGATTCGCCTTTGAATAGCTACGACCCATCATTCTGGCCTCTTTGTTTTCCTTGGCTCTTCCCCTATGGTGAAGGTATTGATGGTCAAGTGCGTCCAAAGCATCTTTCCGATTATGACTGGGGAAGGCTGCTCCTGCAGCGTCAGGATCGAAATTCTTCAAGCCACTGGCGTATGGATCTCGATTTCGTATCCGTTCTATACTCGATTCTCCATCGACGAAGACTCCTCCGTGCCGTTCGTGTACACATTCACTCTCCAACTTTCCAATCCTGCCTTCCAGCTCTTGACACCCTGCAAGGTGTCGATTGGGTGCGCGTTGCTGCTGCAGTTGGTGAGTACCTTCCGAACAAACAGTGTTGACTTTTTTCTCATTTCCCCGTCAAGCTATTTCCGTTTCTATACCACCAGTAGACATGTCCACGTCGTTTTTGCGTGTTGCACCCTCGTACACGCATCCATTTTCTCGGTGTCCTTTCTTGCGTATTGCTACATTTCAGACCCATAAACTCCAACTTTCGAATAACGTCATACCACCGACATCTACCGCCTACCTCATCCTGAGGCACGGCTCTGTTTCCGATGCGCTTCGCTCCGCTGATGTTGCGGACGGAATGAAAGCCATCCTGCGTTACCTGCGACTCGTGCAGGGACAAATCCCGGGCACAGATGCGGCACGGCGACTCATGCGGGGTCAGCTCCAATCTATGATTCAGTACTTTGGGTATCCGCTCCTGTTTGTTACACTCAATCCCGCAGACGTGCTTCATCCTTTCACATGGCGTTGCAGCCTTTCCGCAGATCGAGTTCCGTTGCCCGGAACTTCGTTGGATCCCCACTTGTTAGAAATCCTTCAAAACATCAATTTGTGGCAGACGGTCGCTCAAGATCCTACAGCTGCAGTGCAAGCTTTTCACATGCATGTAGCTGCCTTCATGCAAACCCTGCTCGACGTTTGCACATCCTCCCCAAACCTCCATGCCGATGGGATCGCTTCTACCAACGGCCGCGGCATCTTCGGGCCGCTCTCCGCTGCGTTTGGCTCCATTGAACCCCAGCAAAGAGGTAGCCTTCACATACATTTTCTATCATTTTCTCCTCTTTTGCTACAGCTTCCGTACTCCGGCAGCTTTGCTTGACAACTTCATCGACAATCTAGCACTGCTTGAAAAAAGCTTGTGGGATTGGGTCCGATCCATCGTAGCAACAAGCTTTGAAGCCATTCCACCTATGTTGGGATTCTCTGCTTCTGCTACCACTTCCATACTTCAGCAGTTGCGGCCCTTGCCCTATGCAGATTCCAACATCCAGGCAATGCACAAAAATTATTCCAATCATATTCAGCGATCTACAGACAATTGGTTTGCTGCAGACCCTGAACGATTGCTACCAGCGCTTGGTCCTTTCGAAAATTTCTATCCCTTGACAATGCCTTCTGGTAAATACTTTATTCCCTGGGCGATGGATTACTTGCAAGAGCTGCCAGATGACCCTACTTTCCTACCGAACGAAACTGCCAAATTGTTGCTCTATGACCTCCGAAACTCTGTCCTTGCTTCAGGTCTCTTACATGCTTGCCAAAGCCGTACCTGTTTCAAAGGGAAACTTGGAAAGAGAGGCTACTGTCGATTAGGTTTTTGGCACTGGCTTCAACATGCCCCCCAACTTTGGGAAAGATGCCATGGAATTGTATTGACGCCGCGACCGCTGCTCGGCACTATCCCTCCCCATACAGACGCGTTCCTGACAGAGAGACATCATCAGTTTTTTGGGAAGATGAACCCTGTCATGCTTGCTTGTTGCAAGTGTAACCATGACGTCTCCACCGTACTGCGCTTTCCAGCTGACTACATCACAGCTTCAGATCCCGTCGGCTTGATCCGTAATCGTATGGCCACCAATATGGCAACTTTGCTATATTATGTAACTTGCTACACCACCAAAACCCAACCACAGCTCACTTCCTTGTGGTCCTTGCTTCACTCAGCCACCCAGCGAATTCTCGAATCTTTCCAAAATCCAGATCCACCCACTGCGCCTTTGACACGTGCACGATCTGCTCTGTCCCGGTTGCTTCTTTCTTGCCAAAAACGAGTCCACAAGTCGTCCCAAGAAATGGTGTCCTACCTTCTCGGCTTTGATGACTACTACAGCACACACTCATTCAAAAGATTGTTCTACGGAAAACTCGCTGCTGAACTTCAGACCTTGCACGCCGTGCCCGGCATGTCCCACGGCGCCGCCGAACTGGAAAGGCAACCAAGTATCATGATCCAACCGGACATGGCTGAAGTACACCCAGATAATGAGACACCGCAGTACACCTTTGTATCTTCCACACACTCGGACTATGAATTTCGTGGTGACGATTTAGATGACTGGCCTTTTTATTTCTACATGGCTGGCGTCACTCGAATCCTTACAACCAAGAGTGCTTTATCAACACCAGGCTGTATTCCCTTTGCACCAAATCACCCAGAGCGTCGGACTTGGCGCCAGCAGGTCCTCACCGGCACCGCCTGGAAGATCCCACACCTCATGGGCCCTCGTATTCCTTCCATCACAGAAGATCCCGAACATCGTGCCTTACTTCTCTTACTCCTGTTCAAGCCTTGGAAACAACTTTCTGACTTGCTTCCTGCCAGTGCTGGCGTCTCTACGTGGTCGGAAGCCTTCTGCCTCTGGATGACAGCGCTCCAACGTGGCCTTCCCGATCCTACAATCCGTGCAACTGCCCTCAGTCCTGCGTACTGGGCCCAACGCACGCTCCACATTATTGAACACATTGACGATATCTCCAAGACAGATTTCACAACCGCCGACCGCGAACTTCGCCTCAATCCCGACGAACTTTGCGGAAGACAAAGCACGACTATAGAATCCCAACAGGTACACCAACATCCGCAATCAGATACCGACGATACCTTCGACACTGACCCTTTGGACACGGATATTCTCAACGACCAATGTCCTGAGACTGTCACTTGCCCTACTACATTCGTATTATTCCACGTAGGACTTTCCACTCTCACACACTTGCCTGAATTTGTTGGACCATGGCATCCCTCATTTATATACTTACATACACAGTTGCTGTTTTGTATCGACCTTCGCTTGTACCTGTACCTTTCTCACTCTTCTTCGAGTCGTTCCTGTTGTCCTTCTTCTGTTTTTGCAATGTAAGATGCTTTCATGTACTAAAGCTGACTAGATTTTTTTTTCAAAAAACATCCCCAGTCAGTGCTGATAGTTGTATCGTTTTCTCTGTTGTTGTTGTTGTTGTTGTTGTTGTTGTTGTTGTTGTTGTTGCTGTTGTTGTTGTTGTTGTTGTTGCTGTCGTTGTCGTTGTCGTTGTTGTTATCGTTGTCGTTGTCGTTGCCGTTGCCGTTGTCGTTGTCGTTGTAGTCGTTGTTGTTGTTGTTGTTGTTGTTGTTGCTGTTGCCTTACATATCAGGTAGATCCTTTCGAGAACGTTGATTCATCGACGCGAACATCAGCAAGTTTTACAGCCACCTGGGATATCCTGCTGCCACTTTCTCGTTCGGAAATTTTACCATCCCCCGCCGCGGCAGCATCCTTTATCGCCCAATTCCGACTTATTGACGACGCCATTCATGCAAACATGGACCCTCCTGCCCACGATCCTACCACATTCTATCCTGGTTGGAAGCTTCCTCCTCATTTGCCTCTACAACAACTGCTACGTGAAGAATACGATTGGGACTTTGCAAATGCTCTGGCTTCCAACCAACCGGCACCAGCACCACCCACAGACACGCCACCCCTAGCATGGCCAGTCGTTCCCAAAACTGCTACTATCGTCTACCAAGTTTGCGAGCAATGGCTTCGCTCCGGCCGCTGCAATACTGCCCATGGTACATTGAACAAAAAGCAAGCAGCATACTTGCTTCTGATCGCCGCATGGTTACAAGAGACGCTGAACCGTTCTTGGGGTCTTCCCGCTGCAACAATTCCTTTTCGGACATCTTTACTTCTTGGCGGCCCAGGCTCCGGCAAAACTTATACCACTTTGTTGGCTACAGAACTTCTTCATTACTTTCTACCAGACAGCACTCTTCGGGCTGCATTCACACACCGTGCCGCACGCCTTCTTGCAGGACACACTCTTCATTCCTGCCTCTCTCTGCCCTTGGACCTCACGGACACCAGCGCCAAAGCAAACTCTCTGGGTAAGAAAAAAGACTCACTACAAGCTATTTGGCATAACATCTCTACTTTTCTTGTGGACGAGGTCTCCATGCTCTCCAACGAAATCTTCGCACGAATGGATCTCCGTATCCGCCAAATCTTTAATGCCTTTGCAACTGCCTGGGCTGGCCTTGCCATTCGCCTTTCCGGCGACTTTCACCAGTTACCTCCTGTGGCAGCATCATGTCTCATCAGACCAGAATCCACCCCACCTGGAAATGCCAACCTTACTGAAACCCAAACCCAGATCGCTATTGGCCGCGACCTTTGGAAAAATATTGACGCTGTTTGTATCCTTGAGCACAGCCACCGTTGCCAAGGTCCATTGCACACATTCCTGAATGACCTTACTTCAGATAAAGGCATTTCCACTGATTCTTGGCAGCACCTTCGTGCTCGCCAGCTCACCAGCAACGACAGACGGCTCCAGCTCACCAAATTCCACCCATCTCGGTGTCCCATTGGTGTCCTACGCCACTCAGTTCGCGCACTGAAAACTGTGCAACGTGCCCACGAAGCTGCCGCTGCTTGCGGTCACCGTCTTCTTCTATCCATTGCTGCAGATCGTTGCTCCTCCGCCAACCGCCTTTTCAGCTTAGCGTCAGATCTCGCCCTCGAAGCCGCCAGCATTCACACCTTGAGCACTACAGCGAATCTCCCCAATATTCTTGCCTTGTACCCTGGTATCGAAGTTTGTCTCGAAGCCAAGCTTTCGGCAGAGATTGGAGTTGTTCGAGGATGTACATGCATCGTCGAAGACATCATTCTATCGGATGCTGAGCCGTACCCTTTCTTCAGACAGTATTTTTTTGTTTCCGAGCCGTGGCGAACAAAATACATTAAAACTACAATCCTTTCACTTTTTTGGTTCGAGCCCCTTTGCATTTCTACTCCTCCCCAGATAGACTCAAAAGTTCCCAACGATCGTACTTTTCGTCCCTCCTTTCTGACCCCATGATCTCACATAATAACGCAGGTTTTTTCCGCGTGACTCCACCTTACCACCGCATCCGTTACTCCATGTTCCACGTGGCCTACTTCTGCGGGTACCAAACGCGACGTGGGTGAAGCATGGTGGTCTTGGACCTGGCCGTTTTTTTCTGGGTCCTCTCACGCGCCCCTGGCGGTTCTTTCCACGCCAGCCATCCGGCGACAATTTCCTGCTGGACCAAGACAGTAAGCCTTTCCTGCAGCTACAACGATGCCAACTTCCACTCACGAACACTTTTGCCATGACCGCTTACCAGCTGCAAGGACAAACGTTGCCGGCTATTATTTTGGATCTGGCAAAACCACCCCAAATGACCGCCGTGGCTCATCGTATGTAGCAACTCTTTGGCCACATGTTCTAACTCTCCTCCCATCGCTTCTATCTCCAACATTCATCCTATATCTCCTCACTTTTGATTCTTTCCCACCCCCTATATCTCCCCACTTTCTATTATTTCCCAACCCCTTCTTCGACCGTCTCATACCAAGGATGACTACTGGATTGCGTGCCTCGTACTTCTAAGCCGCGTTCCCCAATTCGACGACATCCTCTTGCTTCGCCTCCCAGACCGTGCTATCCTGGCTCGTGCGCGACCACAATACCTCCAGAATGCGTACCAGCAGTTTCTCGCGAAAGAAAAACAGACCTTACGCACACTCGACGCGATCTTGCAACAGCACAACTTCGATGGCCTGCGGCAATCTATCACGCTTCCACTCTTGCATACTGATTCCAAACCAGCAGTGCCGCCTTTCCAATTCCAACGTCGAGTCCTTCGCAAATGAAACCTCTCCATATTCCACCTCGCGCTTTCGACAGCTTTGCCAAAGTGCACGATCACACAAAAAGATACGTTTCTCCCAGACCACTTCGTTAATCTCTGAGCCTTGCAACATTTCACTTATTGGCGTAGAACCTAAGATATGATGATTGATTTGTCGTGCTTTCTCACGTGACCTTGATGGTTGAATGTGAAATCTCAATCATCCTCATGAAACAATATGAAGGAAAAATGTTTTTTTTTCTTTCCAAAGCCTGTTCCATGACCAAGGTTGAACACCATGGTGGCACCTCAGGCGGTGGCCAGAGATCCTGCCAAGGATGCCATGGAGGCAATACAAGCCTTGAAGAATGTCGCTGCTTCTTGGATGTGGCATCCGGGGGATGAATGTGATGGGATGACTCCAGAACCTTTGGGGGCTTTCAGATCACCTTACTAGGTGCAACAAAATATAGGTACCTGTAAACCCGTATGACCAAAATTTTTGGATCACTATGGCTTTTACCCGTAATGGCCATTTTTTTTGATCATATGCCGTATTGACCATCTTTTTTGACCATATGGCCTCGCAGGCCGTATTTGGCTGTTTATCATCTGTTTTATTTCTCCCAGAACATGTTGTCGGAGGCTGTCCGACCCCAGATACCGTTCAAATACGGCAGTCTTTGGAGCCATACGTTGAAATATGCAAACTATATTTTTTCAAAAAATGTTGATAATCTACTCGTATTCTATGGGTACCCCTCGACTATGGCACCAAATATGGCAGTTTTTTGTACCGTATTTGGTTTTGTCTTAAAAACCATCATTTGATGCCTCAAAAACAGATCCTAGGATGAACTTCCTCCGACAAGTCTCCGACTATATGGAGAAAATACCCCGTATTAGGGTTTGGTAGCATTATTTGGGAAAAAGCCGTAATGATCAAAAAAAATGATCAAAAGCGTATGATAAAAAAAAATTGTTCATATGGTTCTCCAGGTAGATAGACAGACGATCTAGACATTCTTATATATTCGTCTATTCTGGTTTTGGAGGTGAAGAATGTTGTTTTTTCATATACCAATACTCTCCTTTTAGAATGAAATTTGAGAGGTTGAATGCCAATAAGGGCAACATCACTTTCACCCAAACAAAACGAGAGCCCTGAGACTGTGACCATGCCAACGAGCATTGCTGCAATGTCTTCTTTTTCATCATCTCAAAAATTCGGAAACGTAGGGACAGTTGTTGTCTGTGAAATTTCTGTCTTTAAGGGTTGGTCACATTGGTCCATCATTGTCGGCAAAATTGTGTGCATTATTCCTTACGGTTGACTCTTGCTTCAGGAAGAGAAACCCATAGAAACCCCATCCGATTTCCAAGTTTTTGAACTTGGCAAACATCTCCTGTTGAATTTGTAAATTCACTTCCTTCAGATTTTTTCATTTGGAACAGATTGAACGCGTGCCACTTAGTGTCCTCCTTGGTCACTTCAGGATGCAAGATCCTCGTGGAATCGGCGCCTGCCCGCATCAACTTGCCAGAAAAGCCGCGTGCTGGCTTTCGTTCCCCCCCCTCACAGGTTATATTCATATTATATGAACATATTATATGATATGTATGTATACACATATATAGATACGTATCTTGAGGGGCTTGAGGTTGCGAGCTAAATCGGGGTTGGTACCGCAGCTTCCCTTTGCAATCTACGATGACGAACTGGAAAAATCCCTGGTAGCCAGGCTGAAGTGTCTTCATCAGAATATCTGAGAAGTTCACCTTTGATCCTGCCAGTCGGCCTGGCGTCCAAGGAATCGCAACTCAGATCCACGGGATTCACTGGGAAATTCACCGAAATTGACCGCAGCGTGCCGTCCAAGGCATGCCTTCGTTACTGGCTTCACGCGGAGGAAGACGGAAAGTGCATCAGCTCTGATTTTGTGAAGAAGTTTGTTTGGTACATTCTCTCCATTTAGTAATTTGTGGGTGAAACCTACCAGTGAGGAGAGAAGAAAGTGGGCAGTCCGCGAAATTTTAGAGAAGGAACGCCAGGACAGAATTTGATCCATGTGATTTCATGTAATTTTGGATTCTTGAAGCTCCAGTGATACATTTGACTCATGGAAGGACCGTATTGAAGCCAAGAAAGACTACAGAAACGATGTGAAGAGGAAGTGGAAGGTGCGAATCTCTTTGAATGATCGTTGTGAAGGTGTTGTAAACACGTTGCGATGTGAAGCTGTCATTTGCTGACGGATTTAGCCCATGCCATGGATTTCAGTCCATAACGAATCATTTCTTTTTGTGAAGCATATTTCAACAATTCTGAGTTAATTTGACCTCAGCAAAAAAGATGATGAGATTATCGCTCTGCGCCCGCCGTGGCTCTGCAGCTGTGACAGCCCAGTAGGTTGACCTGATACGATCTCAGTTTATTTGAGAAGTCTCTCCGCCATGTCAGCTCCTGCTCAGCAAGCTATGTCTCCGGCAGACGTCAAGGAGATGAAGGATTTCCTTGGGGTGGCAGCAGTAAGTGGTGCAACCATCGAGGCCTTCGAGAAGCATGGTGTTGCGAAGCAGCAGCTTGCCCAAATGGAGGACACGCACATGCAACAGATGAACATCATGGTGGGCGACCAGTTGCGCATCAAGAAGGCTATCAGGGCATTGAAAGTGGCAGAAAGCAGGGAGCAGGCCCTGAAAGCTGCTGAGTCTGCCAACAAAGCTGTTGCCACTTACAGCAACACATGTTGTTGCTGCTGTGTGCCCTGCACGTGCTGTCGCACGACTTGGGTACTTTCTGAAGCCGGCATTGTTGAGAAAAAACGCCAATGCTGTGGCTCAACCGAGCAGAACAACATCGACTTTTCTCAGGTGGTGGACATCAACCGCGAGTCGGCTGGTTGCGGTGGTTGCGTTGGGACCATCACGATCAAGAGCAGCACTGGTGAAACAGCTGTCTTGGCCACCAACAAGACAGAGCCGATCTTCGATGAAATCAAAAAGTATTGGCATGCTGCCAAGGCCGCTGGAACAGCTTGAGATCCCATCTTGGGAGTTTCCCGAGCAAGTTGCTGCGTCGTGGTGCTAGTGACGTGCTCCTGGCCAAAACAACGACATAGTGGAACTGCTCTGCATGTCCCTTGCTGACCCTTGCTGACCCTTGGAGGGTTGGGGCCCCGCAGTACGTTGCTGTGTCGTGCTATTGTTTCTCTCAACCTAGGTAGATGTTTAGCGCGATGCACCGGAACTGTGGTGCGCTTCCCTTGCTGAAAGCTTCGGGATCAATCTTCCCCTAGCATCTTCCCCTAGCCCTTTATCGGGAGATTGGGGCTTTCTTGGAAGGAAAATTGCCAGCAGCGGCGCCACTGTTGGGACATGAAATCTACAGCAAGCAGAGTAGCTCCCTCATACACAACACCGAACTGACATGGAAAACTTAGGACAAAGACACACAGTGGGTTCTTTTGTTGTAACTTCTGTATGTATATATACGTAATTATATTCATATTCTATGAACATATATGTATGTATACACATATATAGATACGTGTGCTTGAGTTGCTTGAGGTTGCGAGCTAAATCGGGGTTGGTACCGCAGCTTCCCCTTGCAACCTACGATGATGACCTGGAAAAATCCCTGGTAGCCAGGCTGAAGTGTCTTCATCAGAATATCTGAGAAGTTCACCTTTGATCCTGCCAGTCGGCCTGGCGTCCAAGGAATCGCAACTCAGATCCACGGGATTCACTGGGAAATTCACCGAAATTGACCGCAGCGTGCCGTCCAAGGCATGCCTTCGTTACTGGCTTCACGCGGAGGAAGACGGAAAGTGCATCAGCTCTGATTTTGTGAAGAAGTTTGTTTGGTACATTCTCTCCATTTAGTAATTTGTGGGTGAAACCTACCAGTGAGGAGAGAAGAAAGTGGGCAGTCCGCGAAATTTTAGAGAAGGAACGCCAGGACAGAATTTGATCCATGTGATTTCATGTAATTTTGGATTCTTGAAGCTCCAGTGATACATTTGACTCATGGAAGGACCGTATTGAAGC
>OMLO01000401.1_pt1 | contig 27555 bp, 24 predicted proteins | sample 1674811 | NCBI WGS metagenome assembly OMLO01 (sample SAMN06265003, study PRJEB25207) | coral metagenome | isolation source: Coral host | place: Mexico:La Bocana,Puerto Morelos, Mexico | collected 2008-11-13
TATTCACGGCCACGTCCAAGACATCGAACTTTCTCTTGAATCAAAACGGTAAGTTGTTGATGACCTTGAGCCACTGGGAAAAGCTTTCCAAGAAGACCTTCACACGAAGCACCTGGGTCCAATTCTGATAAAACACGTTGTGCTAAAGCACCATGTGCCTTGCCTTGTGCCTTCATGTTTCTGCCAGCAAAAAGCTCTGCAAATTGTAGGTAGCTTTGCTGAAGAACAGGCATCGGAGGGAATTTCTTGGTAGATTTGGGTGCAACGGCTAGAGCCTCTTCCAAGGATAAACTTCCTTCCTGTGAAGTTGCCAAAGAAATTCCACGGCTCTTTCTGAGCGATTTCACTTCATTGGTGAGCTCAGTTGGCCCAAGACTTGCCAAAGGTGTCACCAGCCATGCCACAGACGTCTTCAACACTTCGGGTCTTAGACTTTTGGCCACGTTTCGTACACAGGCCATGACTCTTCGCTGCTCTGAAGGACCATGGTCGTCGTCCGCATCTCGCAACAAGAGCAACAGTGAGAAGGATGAATTTTCTGCAGCTGATAAGACCGAAAGAAGTTGCTGTAGATTCTCTTTCGGACGACCATCACTGTCAAATTCCGTCTTCAATGAAGCATGCAACAGTGTCACGGAAGCAAAGCTTTGCAGTGTAGCAGTAAGTGCCTGGCATAGACTATCACTGAAGCTGAAGCTATGAACATCTGCCAAAGTGACTCCACGCATGCATTCCTCTCGAGCAAAGTCTCCGATGATATCAATGGATGGCATGGAATGAATTCTCAAGGGATTCTGTTGACCACGAAAATGACACTCTTGCAGCGCGTAGAGGTATTGAAGTAAATAGGACTTTCCCAATGTCGTCTCTGTACCCACTGACAAAACCAGAGGGTATGAAGGACTGCAAAAGAGTTCCCTCAAGGCTCCCCATTGAATCTGGGATGCCAACTGTAAACCACGACCTTGACGATGAACCGCCCAACCAAAAAGCAACGGTAGAGGAGAATCTGTTTTTGCAGCCAATGTCATCATCCTGGCCTGAGAGGTGCCAGGTGGCATGCCTTAGCAGGGAAGTTAGGACAAGGAGTATATCAAGCGTTTGAAGTAATTCATTGCAAAAAAAAGATGCTAATTCGTTCTAAGGAAGCGTTTTGGAGCATATGTAAAAAATATTACCCTGTTCTCGCCCAAGACGCTGCTGAAGGTTAACGCAATCAACACATCGCGGGGCTGTAGATGCTTCCTCAACAAATTCTTCTCCACTTTGTCCAAGCCACAGCTTCGAAGGGTGTTCAGCATCGAAGAGATGCCTTGCCTTCGACACGAAAAAAACATCTGAGTTATGATTGTGAACTAACAGTCCATGATTTTCTGTTCAATGATATCTTCCTTTGGAAAATCCAAGTTGGTTTCTGTCACACTCAAAGGTGGTACATGGTGGTTCAATCCGGATTCAATGCACCTTCGCTTCACCAAGTCCACCAGCAAAGGCTTCAGTGCCGCCACCAGCCTTCGACCACCACAACGTTGTCGTGCTTCGTTCACGGCGGCGCGGCAGAAGCGTTCAAACTCGTCCTCCACGGCACCCGTCTTTTCACCTTAAAAACATTGGAAGAAAACATCTGAAAAGATTGAAGAAATTGGAAATGCCAAAAAACCCCAATATAAAAGGCTAGAGAAATCATCAAATCAAATCGAATTTTTACTTTTCTCAGACTATCTTCGCTCAAAGACACACAGCCAAGGCACTGAAACGATCATAGACTTCAACCTTCAAGAAACATCGGTCCACCGCTTGAGATGTTGGCATGTTTCCTTCTGGAATGCCAAGGAGCTCTAGAAACGCATGGTCTTGCACAGATCCTCTCAAGATCCCCAGTGGTTTACATTCTCATGAGAAAAAAGGGACCATCCAAGTCAATCAAAAATCTCAAAACATCTCAAAACCACAAAAAGTGGGCAGAATCGCTGAAAAACAAGAATTATCTACTTGTGTCACAAAAAGTCTGGTCACAGTCACATGTTCTTCCTGTCGGTCCTACAGTCTCCAAGTGTTCGGAGTAAGTGGCAAAAGGAAGCTGCACATCAACGAGTGCAGCTGCTTTCGATGATGGCGCAGCCTTTGGAGATGAGTCCAAGCCACCCAATTCACCATCCAGTGCCTCGTGGCACAAGGACCCCAGGGCCAGGGAATGAAAAACAAAACTTGTGAAAAATATTGAAAAAATGCTTTGAGAAAAATGTTGCAAACGTTTTTTTTTAATGCCAACCTGCCTGACGCCCTTTGAGTTGCAACTGTAAGAGCTTCGTTTCCAAAGCACCGTAGGTCTCACCGTAGATCTCTCGCGCACGACCAGAAGACCCACCAGCACCTGCAGCACCGCCACCAAGGGATCCACACTTCGCAGCACTTTTCGCTTCTTCCAAGGTCTTGGGCTGCGCCTGACATTGGGAAAACATTGGAAGTGAAAGACATAGACTACGAGACTACGATCAAAGATCAAAACAATATCATTTTTTCCTCGAAATTCAACCACAGCGGCTGGCCTTCTGCAGTAACTCCAAAATTCGTTTGAAGTCTGGAAAGCCTTGCGCGTCGGCTTCAATCGTATCCGGTGAGGAGATCTTGTTCTTCAACAAATTGGCCTTGCGCTCCGAAAAAAAAAAAGAAAGTCAGAAAATGTCTGAACTTTTCGTTCCAACTTTGGAATCCATTGAACCTCTTTCAAGCATTTAAGCTAATCTACCCCAATTATTCAATCCCCCTTTCAAATTCCCTTACAATCCTGTTTCATGACTCAATGACTCTGCTATTTTCCCTATGCGTCCAGCCGTCCAAGCTGGCAAAGCCTGGAGTTTCTCTGCTTCTTTCTTCACTTGTCCGATTTCTTCAAGCACTCCCTTGGTTGCCGCGATCCGTGCATCTGCAGCAGCTGCCGAAGTGATTACGGCTAAGCCCACAGGAGGTGTACGAGACAAAGTTTCTGGTGCCACTTCAGGAACTCCGACTTCGTCATCCTTCGGAACCATCTGCGCTTGCAAGGCGGTGATGTGCGTCTTCAAGGAACGGCACGTGGAGTCCGCTTCGTTCAAGAGATCGGCCGTGCGTCGGATCAGTTCACTCATGAAGGAAAGAAAGATGCGGTGGCCACTCTGCCATTCAATGATACAAACCAACCACCATAGTAAAACAGAACAACTTGATAATTTGACCTCTTTGGTTGCAATCCCAACTTCGTTGAATTGCTTGGCACTGATAGGTTTCTCCAAGACATTGATCTTGTCCGCTGCCAAATCTTCAAGAGCAGCTCGAAGTAACTCAGGGATTTGATCTGCAGACGTTCGCTCGTTCACCATCCGAATCAACACATAGTTGATGTACTGAACCTGGAGCAAACCCAGCTTTCAGCTGCATGTTAGCTTAAAGGTCCCAAAAATTGGACTATCACAACGTATCTAGGTTCTAAGAGTAGAGTTTTGCACCAAAGAGTAGAGACATGTGAATGTGCACGTTCATGTTGAACAAGATATCCAGGCATGTTAATCAAACTGCACATGTGAGTTTTAGATCATGATTTGATGATTTGAGATGTGTCACCAGTCGTATCCAGTCGTATCACATGTCTCGTCCCAGTGACTGCATATGGCTCAGCTTCTGGACTGATCTGAGCTGCATGACACAGTTCAGCCGTGCACTCTGCGAAAGGATGTGAAGGAACCGACTGTCCAACTCCGGTCATGGGTCTTCGTAGACATAAGACCAACCACATCCCGCGCTGCTCCTCCAAAGCCCATTGGACATCTGAGGGCATGCCTCAAAAATCTGACTCGACTAATCACAAATTTGAATTGCAAAAAGTTGGATGGGTTTACTTGACTTTATGATTATGATGTATGTTTGATCTTTAGAGATTTTCTCCTTGCATGCACTTTGAATACATACAATGGCACAGAAAAATGTGAATAAATACTGATTCATACGATTTCATACGCATCTCTAAAGACAATTATCTGAATTTTGCAGATATTTAATTTGATGACATGTCTATATGACATAATCATATTGGTGTTTTTTTTTCCAATGATTTTTCACATCTGAAGGCTTCCCCATCGACTGTGCTGCAAGATCTGCAAGATCGAGGCACAGGTCGCACTGAATTGCTCAGCACTTTGGATGTACACGTCGTGATCCTGAAGTCCCAATTGCCGTGTAGCATGAAGGCTCTCCTTCGAAAGGTGCGAAGATATGTGAAGATATGTGAAAATGCGTGAAGATGTGTGAAGTCGGGAAGTTTCGGAACATGCCAATCCTAAGCAATTCTTGTTTTGTTTCGAGTCTCAGCGACCCAGCGCGGATTTTTTTCGAGTTCGAAGTTCAAACTGTCCTGCAAAGCTGCTAGGTCTCCAGAGTTGCTTGCGACTTGCAACTTCCCAAGGGCTTCATTCATAGTGGCAACCATACCTGGACCAGGATTCATTTGGAACATTTTTTGGATTCGTTTCATGCATGCCCATTTTTGGCCGTGCAGTGAAGGTCTTTATGTGCACTCTGTGCACCCAAGTTTTCGCAATATATGCCCATGTGGCAGGGCTTTTGCTTTACAGCATCACATCACCTAGCTCATATGGCAGAGCTTCCGGTGAGTCAACTTTTGAATTCAAAAACATTTCCGTCTTCCCCTCAGAATCCTTTCCGGGCTGGGTGGCTGTGGGAAAAGCTTTGAGCTAAAAAGCCAAAACACCCAAGAAATGTCTATTACTTCACTCATCCAAATAGTCGTATCGACAATCATGGATTCGTTTCATGCATGCCCATTTTTGGCCGTGCAGTGAAGGTCTTTATGTGCACTCTGTGCATCCAAGTTTTCGCAATATGTGCCCATGTGGCAGGGCTTTTGCTTTACAGCATCACATCACCTAGCTCATGTGGCAGAGCTTCCGGTGAGTCAACTTTTGAATTCGTGTTCTTTCCATCGATCCGCAGGCTTGGAAATACGCCGTGGCGCCCCCACGACGTAGCGAATAGCCACGAAAATTTAGGTGCAACACATCAAATTGCTTGCAAAGCCGGTGAAAGGCTGACCTGAAAGCTTGACCTGAGGCTGTCCAAAGTGGTGCATTCATGAGTCTTCGTTGCTTCTGAATCGAAATGGTCTGCAAGACAACTTCCCGAACAATAGGGCATTCTATCGTGACACTTTCCTTTGTGTTGTGGCGAATGCCTCCTTTTGTCTTCTTTAAATGCAATATGCCTGTTTCTGAATTCACCAATAGGTCATCAGCTGCTATGTTAAGGATTTCGCCCGTCCTCAGACAGCAATGAAACCCCAAAAGCAACAGCGTAGCCAATGAAAAGTTGAGCTCTTCTAAGCACTTGCCTGCAAAGCTTAGAACAAGATCCGCCGTGAGAGGCGGGGCCCTGGACGGGACTTCATACTTTCTCCACACCCCGAATAACCTCCACGACTGTGGGAGTTGTTTCTTGGAGGCTGGAACAAAGTAATGCATTCCGCTAAGAGCATCGGCAACATTGTTCAAAGGCTCTCCTTGGGAAAAACGCCTTTGGATCCAAAGACTAATTTGCTCATCCATCTCCTCAAAGGTAGAGACTCGGCTAACGACTGGGAATAAACGTCGTACTGCATCATAATACCTGGATTGCGTTTGTTTGGTAACCCCCAAGTCCATCAGCTGCAGATTTTTCCTAAGCCTTCTTCTAGCCGCACGGCCCTGAGGGCCAGCGAAGTATTTTCCCATGGCTTATCCTAGGGGTCGGTTTGATCACAAATTCTTTGTCCAAAATTCGTTTGGGCAAATGACCTGGAAAACAACATTGTCGCCGTGAAAAAACATTTCGCCGTGAAAAAATAATCATGGAATCATGATTGCAACTTGCTGTACACATGTGCCATGCCAGAAAGGCCGTGAAAACCTATTTGGCCGTGAAAACAACCATTTCACCTGGAAACCAATGGTCGTGAAAACTCGTATGGCCGTGAAAACAGCCATTTGGCCGTGAAAACCGATTTGGCCGTGAAAAACAACCTACTTGTCACCTTTTGTGCAAGACATATGGTTGTTTCTAGGTGCATGCTTGCTCCTTAAACAACCATATGTGTTCGAAAAAAAAATAAAAAAAAACATAGAATATTTTCTTTTTTCCACACATATATATATATATAATTATATTTGTATATTATTTATATACCTCCAACTTGTGTCTGTACAAATGAAGAATTTTCTCATGTATCATTTTACTTTCATTTAGTTTCCCATGCAGGAAGTTTTGATCTAATGTGGGCATTCAAAAGACAGAATACCTCCTCTAGATTGCTGACATCTCAAAAGGCAAACATGCCAACCGTTAACCCATATGATGTCGATATATTCCACCGGCCAACGCGTAATAAATTCAAAGATCCAATCGATGGTGATTTTTCCTGTTTTGGGGAAACAAGAACATATGCCAGGATTGCAACCGATGAATTCCCTTTAAGATTTTCACGCCTTGAAGTCGAGTCTGGGTGGTGTTTTTTCCAACCGCCGCTTGCCAGCAAGCCCATTTTGGGCCAAGGTGCAGGAAAAACCTGCGCTTCTTATTTGGATCGTTTTTTGGATACCACTCAATGAGCCATTTAAAAAAATCACGATTTATGACATGTCGCGTGGACCTCGTGAAACCCAAACTTAACCTTTTCCCAAAATTTGAAAAGATAAACAAATATACAATACTATACAGACAAATTACAGGATGCCCATGCAGGATTTGCGATTTTGTCATGCAGCCTTCTCGTTGGGCCATGTATTGTGGATCATGCAAGCAGCTACCCCTCGCAGGCTTATGAAACAAACGCCCGAACGCTAAACAATGCAATATGTGCATCTACAATATCTAAAAACGAAAAATTCTCTGCATGAGGGGTTCTCATTGGTTCGGATGAATTTTCAACCTTTCCCCGTCGATCCATCTTTCGGCAGCCCAGTTATGTGAAAAACACGCCGGCAGGTGACTCGCAGCAGCTGTATCACGGGCCTCTATATCAATCATGGTGCACCTTACTTGTTTTTGAATTCTTGTGTTCAGAAAACCAAGAAAAATCCTGATGTTTTCTTCGCATAATCTTTCTGGATTTGTTTCATTTTCACAAAAGAAAATAACAAGTCCCTTCAAGAGACATGAAATGATATGAAACGCATCTTTGGAAAACTTGTTCAATTTTTTTTGTTTAAACCTGTCGTCCTTATCATGCTGCCCATCATGGCTGCGCAATGCCAGGCTCACTTCAACCACGTCCTTGGCCGATCACGCGGTGCGAGGGCCCCCCTATCGCCCGCAATCATGGTGGGTGCATTTAAAGGGGTATTTGTGTGAAAACAGCGAAATCTACAAACTGAAGTTTTCATGTTCATGTTCATCAGGCTTGGGAACTTCGATATGCAAAACCGAAAGGTGTTTTTTGTTCACCGCTGGCCATTTTTAGAAAAGCTCAGGTTGACAGATCCCTGAAAATATAAAACGAGCCATGGGAAAGGATCGGGTCCCTTGTGATGATGATGGCACCAGCAAATCTGAATCTTGGGGTGAGTCCGATATTGAATCTGAAGAAGGTGACCAGGATCATGCAGATGTCACAGCATTTATCTCTGCATTTTCGGAGTGCAAGAGGTTTTCTGAGGCGAGGTCTAATATAATATGTAGATTTGCATATCGAAGTAACAAATAAAAATATACTTGTTTATTTTCGGAACCATATATATAAAATAGTTGGATTTTGCAAATTTGAATCATTTAAAACATTCATGGATCCAACCCTGAGGCTGGTATGAGTCTTATCATTGATCACTCCGGCAGAATTGCAAAACGTCCTACGATCAAAGACTTGTGTGCCAACAAGGAAGTAACCCTTCGGCAATTTTAGTTAGCATACCAATAACATGAGATAAAGATGTAGGCTTGAAAGCTTCTCACGTCAAATTCCTTATGAATGGCCTATATGGCTGTTTTTAAACCACGGTTGACTGAGGTAATTTTGGCAACCGTGAAGGGCAGTCTTGGCAGAGTTAGACAGTCACCACAGCTATCTGGATACGTGCTTCAAAAAGCTATCCTTTCTGTGTATGAAAAGAAGAAATTGTTCCCGGAGGGCTTGTATGCTAGCTTGCCAGCAGTATCGGATTGGGCATTGCGTTGCGGGGCTATCCTCAAGAAGTGTGTCTGCTCTTTAGTTCACCTCCAAATTCCGAAATGATCCAAAATGGTTTTGAAGAGCAATTTCATGACGCATACTGTGGTTGTGAATTTCATTTTTTATCACCGCCCTAGGTATCGAAGTTCCGCAGACTTGCAAAGAGGGCCAAGGGTGCGAAACGCAAAACACTTCTCAAGATGAAACATGCTGCTAGTAAAATGGGATGGCCCAATCCAGAATCATCTTCACAGGATACTTGGACTCAAAGATTGTATCTTTCAATTGGTTCAACATATGAATGCTTCAACAATGATCCCCTTAGCCTGCATGGCATCATACTCTATATATATATATATATATGACCCGAACGGCCAGGAGTTTCCACAACATGCACACCCTGAAGATTTGGCCGAGCTTCCAGACAATTCCGTCGTCTCAGAGAGGGCGGCTTTGTCGGACCTGACCAGCACTAGTGCTTCGGGGATGTCTTCTGCAAGCTCAAAGGTGTTACGGATTGCCCAACAAATCGAATTGTTGAAAATTTCTTCCAAAAAAAATGATGTGGAAGGAACCACGAAACCATCCATGGGGTCTATGGGGAAGCATGAAAAGGGAACTCCACCAGAAAAAGCACCTCTACCGGGTTCGGGTACTAAGAGTAAGGCTCATCAGGCAGTGGAATTGATTTTGCAGAAGGCAAAAAATAGACGCCTTGCCTCTGCACATGGACATGACCACAAAGAAAATCGTGCACCATGTGAAGCATTAGCAGAATGTATTCATGGCCGTGCGAAAGTGCCTGATTTTGTCACTTTCTGACTTGAACAAACAGTATTCTTTGTTTTTTGTCCTTCTACTCACCCCAAAATTCATTGATTTGTCATGTTGAAATACATCCAGCCTTCATCCACCCTCGGAACTGAGGTTTCCAAAGCTTTGGAGGGCGCTGAGCCAGTTGCATTCCCCTTAAACTCCCAGTACGTGAAGTCTATGAAAAAGGCTAATTGCAAGACTGGTGATGAAGTGTCTACTTCCCAAGTTTCTGAGGTTAACCCAGTTGAGGGGAAACGTAGAGGAACTTGGAATTACAGTGAAGTCAAATCCAATTTCATGGATGCCCTTAAAAAAGATGGTTTCAGCTACCGTGATCGCGTAGCCAAATGGGATGAGAGTGATGAAAAAAAAACTTACTCGGATCCCTTTCTCTCCCTGAGTTGAAAAAACGTAGATTTGTTGACAAGTCCTGTGAAAAAAACCCATGGGCCTAATATGGCTTGCGGGGTTCGGGGCATGGATCTTTACATTGTGACTTGGGGGAAAGTTTCAATTGGAACATGGGCTTCCAGGAAGTCCGTGATTAGGGTGGTCCATGCAAACATACTCCGTCTCAGGGCTTGCTGCAAAAAGGGTAACCATATGTGCTTTGCGACTTAGAATTGCAATTGTACATGCATGGCTTCAACTCTTACCAAATTAAACGGAAAAGAGAGATGTACTACACTTGTTGCATGAAAACTGCCTTCGCCTTTAATCTCACATAATATGATTTTTAGTTTCAGCTCAAATTCATAGTGTGGGTGCTAGCTTAATCGGCTGCTTGGGCCGGAACGATGGTTGTGATGGGGATGCTAAAGTGGAAATGCCCTCCATTGCTAATCCTTGTGGTACTGCTCACTCGATGGAACGAGCAGATCAAGCATTCAACCGATCCTATCACTGGTTTTAAGGTTTGTACGGTACAACTTTTGTTTGGGTGATTGATTGTTCTTGTGTCCCTGAGATTCATGATTCCCGCCAAGATCCTGAAACAATACTGGTATTTGATTAATTTGTTTTTTTGAACATATGCAAACGTCTATTATAGCAAACGATGTGTGGAAAACAACATTTCTTCATTCCATATAAATCCGCCCGAATCTAGCTCAGGACCGGGATTTCTTGGAGGTGTTCGCTGGAAAGTGCGCTGTCAGCAATGCACTTCGAGATGTACTGTGGTCGCATATTTCATGGAGTAGTAGAATAAGTTTCCTAAAGTAAAAAATCTTAGCATGGCAGGTAAGAAACCATGAAATTCGAAGGTGGCAGGTCACAACAACTTGCCCTTCATGTGATTATCTTTTTGACTGAATTCATTGACTGAATTCATATTGTACTCAAAAATCAAATCGATATGTATATGCAATATAAAAGAGTCTTTAGGTGTCAGGGAGGAATCTGTATCTAGCTTCCAATCCAGTCATCCCAATATTGTGGGCCCCTGCATGCATGCAAATCGCCAAGGTGAACCTTCACGGCGCCTCAATCGACGTGGATCTCAATTCGAGGGTGTTCGATCTAACCACCTCTGGAGGGTTTGTGACACTGGGTGAAACCAAAAATTCACATTCATGACCACTAGATTTAAAATTTATGATGTCAAGTAAATTTACTTGTACTCTGGTTTCTCTGTCTTTTGGCCATTAGCTTTTTGCCAAGGATTACCTTGAATGAACTCCTACGGTGTAAGCCCGGTGCTCTTGTGGTGTTTGCGCCCGTCTGCAAATCATTTTCTCGAATGTGCAGGTCTTACAAATCACTTTCAACAATCCCAGGAGTTGGTATTCATGAATCAAATGTTTAAAAGACAACACAGCATGAAGTCTACAAAGAATCGATACGTAGACAAAAATAGATATCCGTGCCCAGGTGCCAGCACACGAGCGGAAGGTCTATCTATAAGCCATATGGGAACGTTGAACTCCTCTTCGTGAAAACTGGAAACCTTTTAGCAGTGAGAGTAGCGCTCATGATTTTGGTCTGCTCTTGGCTGAATCTACGCTGGGTGTTAGAGCAACCCTCTGGTTCTTCTATGCATCTTCTCAATCGCTTTCAGCAACTGTGGTCCCAGGTCCAAGTTACTTGTTCCACTAGTATATTTGGTTTGAATATAAAGAATGATCATCCAAACCCCTTTGATTCTGATAACGGATTCATGAAAGGTCTTTTGTTACAGTTTCCTTCTACATGAAATCAACGCTTGAAACAGAGTTGAGATTTGATTGGAAGGGTTTAGTATCGTACTGAAATTGCTTGGCCCCCCATCAAATGTTTTGAATTCAGGGAAGTATCTAAAAATAATTATTCTTATCAAATCTCAACTCTGTCCGTTTACGAGAGACCAAATTACCACCAAGGCGTGGTCTGGCAGATTCTGGATGGGACAATTCAACAGTGCGTCCCCGAAACCACATATCATCTACTCAAATGATGAGTCAATTATCCAACAAATTCTAGACCGGGCTGGCTACATGAGTCGGCAAGATCAACAACGGTGCCCATCTCGTACTAGCCGTACATACTATGATAAACTTGGTGTGAAAAGGGCTGTTGGATTGAAGAAAGAAATGCGTGAAAGCCAGTACCTTGCATTGGTTGGAGTCTTTTTTTTTCATCTGAACTAGTTTCCGACCCCTTTCTTTGAGATAAGTGATGGGAGTATTTTCACCGCAGGATACCAGTGGAATCATCATCAACTCTTTCTATATATTTCAAGATATGGCAAATTTCCTATTCAAATCCGGCTCTAAGGCACTATCCCGCAGAGTTTGGGAAATTCATGGCCGAAGTGTTTCTTTCACGAGAAGGTGTTTCTTGGCTTAAACTTTTGGAATGGGAATCGGTCTGGCATTCCTGTACCATGAAAAAAATATTCCCTTGACACCAGAAATTTACAGGGTCAAAGCAATATGTTTAAAACCAATTGTTGTGTATTTTTTCATATTAGTTTTTGAAATAAACTTCCCCTATCTAAGGCTCCTCTTCCTGGTCCCCGCTCATCTGGTATTAACTCCGATGATGAGTCCCTCACCGACTTGCAACTCTTCCGAAAGTATTGTATGCCTTTGAGGGATACATGGCCAGAGGCCTGGAGTGAAACAGCCATTTGTTTGAAACATGTACGTAGCTTAAAGCAATTATTTTGAACAAAGTTGAATCTAGCACGTTGTGAAAACATTTCAATTTATTCGACCAATTTCAATGATAGATCTCGTGTATATATATATATTGTTTTTTCGACCCATCGTACGGCCTTGCAGGCCGAGTTGCTCGCAGTTGCACAATACCTTGGACGCTGCAAGCATATGAAAGTGCCGGTGGGATGGGAGATTCGGCTGCTAAATTAAAAAAAATGCTTTTGGGTTTCCGTTCCTTTTATTCTCGGAATATCCCTCTACTAAATTGAATTTGGTGGATTCACAAAAAATATTTCAACCAAACAATGATCGATATTAAGGTTTGCAGCATGAAAGTGTATGTATTGTAGATCATGAATAGTTTCTTTCAACTACATAGGGATGAAACATCAATCCTTGGCTTATTGTTTTTTCATGTGCCTCTGGAAACCTCCAATTTACTTAGGATGATATTTTGGATGAACTACACCTTCGTCGCATTTATACCTGATCGACTGAGCTGCTTTGGGATGGGAACCTGACTGACAGCCAAGGTGCCGTATTTGTCTTTTCCCAACGATCTGTTTTCACATTAGATCTAATTCTGATTGTGGTATGACCCATAATCCATGAAAATTCACCGCAATGGGTATTACAAGAACTCCGTGATCACAAGGAAAACAAATGACTGACAGCTGTGGACCGTTGCCCCAGTGGTTTCATGCTGTTTTGTCTTTTTTTCCGTGAAATACATATTCGTGTGAAAGAACTTTGATATTCCTTAGAAATTCACGAATTTTCATGGGAAATCACGAAAAACACGAAAACACGAAAAACACGAAAACGGAGCACCGTGAAAATCCGTGAAAAAGCCATGAAAAAATCGTTCCTGACCATGAAAACCCCGTGAAAATCGTGAATTTTAAAAATGGCAAAAATCACCAATTTTCAGCTCCTGTGATCCAACGAAGGCATTTGTTTATCTACATATATAGCCGTTTTAGGAGGTTGCAGTTCTTTTGCGTAGGATTTCGAGCTTCCCTTGTTTAGCCATGCGAAGTAAACAACGCGCAGTTGTTGCACCTACTGCTCCTACCTTGAGTGACTACTCCAACTTGGCCCGTACTTTGGCTGCTCAGAAGGAATCAGCTTCAGCTTCAGGATCGGATGGGTCTACTACGGCTACTACTCGATCGGATGGGGAGGAAGGCAAAGCTGTTAAGCGTCGGTATACCGGGAAGTGTTCCGATGGGGGTAAGGGTTCAACTCCAAAGGAAGATATGCCACCACCTCCAGCTCCTCCAAAACGGAAGCAGGACAAGGCTGAGGTTGCAGAGCCACCCCAAAAGAAAGTAGCGAAAGTGAGTCCCAATGTTTTGACTGATGCTGATATGGAAAAGGCGGAACAGTTCAATCCTGGATCCTTACCATTTTCCCTCGGATGGCACAACTTCAACAAGTTGAAACAATTTTATGATTTGGATAATCATGAGACAACTTCGATTTTGTTGGCAATGGTGGGTCCCACCCCAGAGGGCCAAGCCATCTGGTCAAAATATAAAGCCCCCCGTGAGTATACCCCTGATCCACCCGCAGCCGGAGAAGTTGCTGGGGAGACGGGGGGTGGGGAGCTGGATGGTGAAGAAATGGACGATGAAGATTTCAAAGAAGGTGAAGGTGAAGAAGAGGAAGCTGATCAAGCAGAGGCCCCTGATCCGGACGTTGAAGTCCCACAGCTTAGTGAAGAAGCTTTGGCGGCTCGGAATCGTGCGAATGAGGGCCTTCCCGCCGAAACCAAGAAGGAACCTCGCTAAACAAATCATTAACTAAGGAAACGTTTTCGGATTTTTGATGTACCATCTTTCCAACATCTTCGACGTACCATATTTTGTCGCCCAAGGTTGAAAACCTATAGGGTTTAGTTCTTGCCCAAGTCTTTTTTCCAAGGAAAGCCCTGTGTCCGGTGTGAAGTCGATGCTGTTACTAGCCTCCATTAGACCGTTAACATTTTTGAACGTTTTGGTCGTGGATGTCAGGGGTATACCATCACATCCGAAAACGTACTGATGTTTTGCAACATTTTTTTTTACCTTATGTAAGGTCTTGTGAAACTTTGGCGCTTGGAGCCGAAGAAGTTAGCCGTCAAGCCTCCCAAGTTCTTGCGAAAGGTGATTCCCCTGAAGCGGACCAAACCGAATCAGAGTTACTGGGTTTTGCCTTAAGTATTGTTCTTTTCACAAATGGTCATTGTTTACTTATAGGTTCTACTTGGCTTTTGTTTTCATAAACGATCTTTTTCATGTGTCAAACGCAAAGGATTGGGCCGTCCGCATCTGCAACAGGGGAGAACACGATGAATGAGCAAAAGGCCGATCAACTACTAGCTGCTGTGACTACGTTGAGGGATATGATGAAAGATCCTGAGGTTCGACGTGCCTTGCCCAATTTGCCCTTTGATGTTCAGGAGATTTTGACTCCCACACTTTGCGATGAGGATGATGATGAACATGGTGGTGAGGTTGAGGCTGCCATGGCAGGGCGACCGGCAGCTGCTAATCCCAAGGTGTCTCAGCAGCCTCCAAAGCCTGAGAAACCTAAGGAAGTTGATCCGGATATCAAGACGAATGATGGTACTGAGCCTCCCTCGGACATGGTGAATTCGTCTACGCACCGGCGTGAACACGCTCGACTTACCAGGCGAATGCAGTCCATTGACCCCGATAAGTACCCTGAAATGCACAGGATGTGGTCTGGCAATCGGCAGGACAGAACAGAATATGAAGGTGTAATTCTTTTCCCTGTGTTTCCCACGTTGGAATTTACCACGAATGTTCCCGATGGTTTCCATTGTTAGTTTTTGATGTTTGTGATCGAAGCCTTTGTTGTTTTCAATGAGTTTCCGGGTTACTGGGAAGGAGACAGAGAGCACCCTTGTCATCTCCAAGGAGCAGCAGGGTGAATTGGAGCAGGGGAAGGAATTATTAACCATAAAAGATATGGTCGATCGTGGCTTCTCACAGATCCTTTGAAATATATGTTTGATGACGTTTTGTTATTTTACTGTGGTGTTTGCCCATATGGGATTCAAACGGTTTTCTTTTCTTTTTCGGTTTCCATGTTTACCTCATACATATGTTCTATATTACATGCATATATCTCATACATCTTAGCTTGCTGGGCTCACATCAAACATGTTGAATGAAGTATTCAAAAAGATGTCCGACCAACGGCTACTAAGGGCAAAGATCGACGCAGTGATTCGCAAAAATGAAGCCATCGCAGACCCGGATGCTCCGGAGGATCCGGCTTCGACAAGATTTTGGACGTATGTGGGAGGAAAATACACGGACCGGGAAAAGATCAGTGTGAAGGGGACCGCGAAGGTTGCAGTGAAAGCGACAGCAGCTGGCGTAGGTTCTTTGTTGGATGGTTCCTCCATGCCTGGATGCACTACGGGCGCTCCCCCAACTCCATCGGGGGTTAGTTTGTCTACTTTGGTTGGCCTTGCTACGGCGGCGGAAACTCCAACGGCACCAGCAGCCAAAGGTAAGGCAAGAGCTAAGACGAAGGCAAAGGCGAAGGCGAAGCCGCAGGAACCCCAATCAACGAAGGAAAAGAAAGACGCTGCTCGTACACCGGCTCATTTTAACATTTTTTTGAAGTGAGAAACCAAAGCTGAATAATGTATATATATATATCATATATATATATATAAGATATGTTTTTTGAAATATATATTGCGTGAAAATTATGGAAATCCAACGTTGCATCAACGCATTTCCTGCCTTTAGTCTTTCACCCTTGTGCCTTCAAAATCAAAAGCATTTACAAACCCCCCATCTTAGGCAACGATCTCAAGAAGGAGCTCAACAAGTGCTCGGTGCTTTATGACCTCCCCAAGGCCCACGTATTGCGTACCAGTTTGGTTGCTGCAAAGGAAGCCATGGAGAATGTGGTTGAAAGGTAGCTAGGTGTCAATTAAATGGCCCCTTTTGTTCACGATTGCTTTTGTTTAAATTTTCAACCATAGCCCTTTTTTAGGCCCTTTGGAATCTAACTTTCCTGTTTAGAACCCACTGCAGTCCAATTGAGGCTGCAGAATTGTGATGATGATTCCATTGATGACCTCTACGAGGAAGCTGCTGATGAGGCGCAAAGTTTATGATCAACATCACTTTTCAAAATGTTTCTTCTGAACCTGGGTGTGAATTGACAACTCAATGGTAAATACTTTGGTCATGTGGAAATTCACCATGTCCAAAAAATCCTAAGTAATTCCCTATGCCAACCAGCCAATCTTCGCCCACAGGTGGAGGCATGCCGCTTACTGCGTGCCCAGGCACGTGCGGTGGCTTCAGAGATCCGTAAAGCTCAGGAGAAGTGATTTTGCCTCAATGCCGGGACACCATGCATATGGCTTCTTAGGGTGACTCGAGAACCCGAGACCGAGTCTTTGGAGGATGGTCTGCATAGAGGGTGCCTTCAAATATCTTTAGAAAGCAAAACCAAACAATAAGATATTCTTATCCGACCTTGCGATTGCCAAGGTAGAATGGTTCTGTGTTGGCAATGCTTGTACCGTAAAAGATATCTATTAAGCTTCCCTCTACTGATATATATTTGTATCTTTTTGATGGAGGCACCTAGGCAGTTCAATCCGTTTGTAGCTGTGCATGCAAGTGTTTACCCCGGAGAATCTTAATTTTGGCTGAGATTGGTGGCCTGAAATTTTGCGAGATCGTCAAAGTATCCAAGGTCCGAAAAATGCATCTATGGAAAACATTTGAACACCATATGATGGGGTTGCAGGGTTTTTTTCACAAAGGATCCTTTGTGAAAAACACACCTTTACTCAAATTTAATTGGATGCCATGCTAGTGGTCCCCCCCCCGCGCAGGTTCAAACAACTCTATTGATCCAGATCTACGAGAACGACTGGATCAATCGCTACTTGGTTGTAAGGTCTACCGGGGTGATGGAAGAAAAGGTTTCCGAAATAAATTTGATTGGGGTACAAAACGGCGACCCTATAGCTTGATCTGAGGCTAGCGGCCCTAATTGGAACTGGTCGCACAAGTGTGCAACACTCTCGAAATTTGGGTTGTGTCTACGACTCTAACTTGGTGTCGCTTCTTGGCCAAGAACCACAACATGAATTAGACAAATGATTGATCAAAAACACTTCAAGCACTTGAATTACCAACGGCATCTTGATCATCAATCACCTTCGAACGCTCCATTGTTAATCAAGAGTGTGTGTGTGTGTATGTAAACTTGTTCCAACAAAGATCAAAATAAGGAGTCAAAGAGAAGATGGGCTGCATGAAAGAGCTTCACGCTTGGGTGCATCTTTGCCTGTTGAAATGACGTATATAACTGTGCCAATGGCAAAGTCTGCAGACGATCTCGAAATTGTTCTGGAACAATGGCCAATTTTGGCACCTTATGATTTCGTATCTAAGCTCCCAATAGACAGTGGTGTTTTTTTTTGGCGGCTACTTGTAAATATCGTGTGCATTCAAATATTTGAATATAGACAATCCCAAGCAAATCTCCGAATTGAGGTATCAGCTCTATTGTCTGAAGGCTTTTTGGGTGCCCTGGTGGCCGATCTCAACAAGCTCCCCGAGTATTGGGCTGGTATGCTTAGTGATTTCCCTGAGCACCCCGCACCATCGCATGACTCTGGCCTGAAGCGTAGTGTTGGATGTACACTCTACTGAATCTTGTCTTAAACCAACAAATCTAGATGTATATCGCAGGGTTGTAGAAATAGAAGTTATGACTGGGTCTTTCTATATGTGTTATACATTCTTTTTTCAAGAAGTTTGTGTCGTACCTACCATGACTTTCTAGTGATTGTTTCCCAAAATTGGCAGCCTGCTCTTAAGGCGACGAAATCGATTCTTTGGGTGACAGTTGGATGTTTATTGTTTGGTCCAGCGACAGTTCTCCATATTTGACAAATTCAATGAGCTCAAGATTCCCCATAGCAGTTTTGCCTGCTTCTCGCTATGCAGTGTCAGAATCTGGTATCAATTTGACTCTGGAGGCTGTTGCTACCCAAATAGTTTCTTCATTCAATCGCTTGTCTTTGCATGGTATCAAAGTTGTGGATTCTCAATCAATGAGGTCCCGAGCAGTTTCTGGGCTTAGATTCATAATGTATTTTTGTTTGGGGTGAGTGGTGGTATACATGATGGTGAACCATTTTTTGGAATCGAATTTAGCTTCACAGTGATTCAGTGATATCCCCCTTATGCCAAACCATGTACGAGGTGGCCTTGCTTCGCTTCTATGTGCTCGGTTTCCGGGGGGATTGGAAAGCGATGAAGGCTATGTTTTCTTTCACCCGCCATTATAACACCAACGAGGCTAGGGTTTTGTGTGTTTATTTACTCTTCCAAAATTGATTTCCAAAAAATTGAAAGGGGACCCGAATTTATTTGTTTTTGGTTTAGTCCACACTCATCTCGCCATCCTAGCCACTTCACCCCCTGTTCAGATTTGTTGGCTTTGTGGTGCCACGAAGGGTCATGGCGGGGACAATGACAACATGCACTTTACAAACTCAGCGCCTAACGCACCATTTTGGGCTACATTCCTTGCTTCAGGACCCTGGCTGAACCCCCCTCCGTATTCACAGCTGATTGGTTTCAACATAGAGATGATCGCCCCAGACCTTTTGCACGTGGTAAATATGGGGTTTGGTCGAGATATCGTTGGATCGATTTTGAAAACCATATTGATGCAGCAACATGTCTTTACGGATGGGACAATTGACGAGAGGCTTCAAGCAGCAACGCAATCATTGAAGCAGTTTGCACGTTTGCATGCCCATCCCTTACGCCTCAAAAAACTAACAAAGAAGAAACTGGGTTGGAAGGCTCACACTTATGCCGAGCTACGCACAGGTTCTGGGTACGATATTGCAGTGACTGCTCGTTGGCTAGAAGAATTGCTCCAGCCCCATAGCCAAATGTACCCAGACTACTGTTGTCTCTTGTGGTCATTAAACCTGACTTTGTCTACATTGTATTCCGCAAGTTTCTTTTTGACCCCCCAAGAAAAGTATACGGTGAAAGCCGTGGGGTCGGTGTTTGTGCGCACGTTTTTGAAGCTATGCTGCAAAGCAGTGGAAGATCGTCAGTACTTGTTTAGGTGCAAACCTAAACTCCACCTTTTTGACCATATTGTCAAAAGCGAAAGGCGAATAAATTTTGCCAAATATTCCACATGGATGGACGAAGATTATTTAAAACGTGTTTCCCGTACACTTCGCCTCACTTGTGCAACCACCGCACAAAAGCGGGTATTGCAGAGGTGGTTAATGGCAGTTCCCGAAAGTTTGCGGAGTAGCATGGCCAGTGCATAAAGCACGCATGTGTGAAGGGATGTTGCGCACGTCCGGTGGAGGGAAAAAAACGTCTGAGCTCCCGAGCTGGTTGCGAACCCACATGCTTCTGGAAGCATTGCCAAGGATATGTTGTTTGAAGAAAGTATGCTCTCTAAGTATGTATAGTGCATCTGTAAATTGTGTCGATGTGTTTTTTTGTTGCATTGAATCTTGCTAAAGAAAAACTCTTACATAGATGTGGTGTCACCCAGGGAAACCTGCTATACAAAAAACATGTCGACATTTGTGTGGATACCCTATGTATATATATGTTTTATTACTCTTAACTGGTTCGTTTTTTTGGAAGCTCAAAACCTGTAAATTGCTTCGGTGGGCTTGGACCTTTAACTTTTAGAACTTCCTGCGCTTGCACTTGCAAGTGTGTTGAGACATTCGCAATGTTGAGCTCATTTGGCGCGAGGGCGCGACGGAATGTATATGCAAACAAAAAACAGAACCCAAAAAACTAGATTTGCATGCATGGTGCTAGGCCAAAAACAACTCAGCCCTGGTCAGGGTAGCAGTACTATAGTCGTAGTACCACAGCAGATGTCCAAGACATTGACGTGAAAACACACGGCTGTAAGCCCAACCCCCCCTATGGCCGTGAAATCGGCCTATGTCTCTGAAGCCTTTTTTTCTTGATCGAGAACAGGCTTGCCACATTTTTTGTGAACAAACAGGCCCCTAGGATTGGCGGCTAGCGCTATCGGTGGGGTTCTCAGAAGATTCTACATGCAGCAAAATGGGATAGATTCCAAAACTAAAGCAAAGGGCAGCGATGCGCCTTAAGGTGGTCAGTAGAAGGTCACTGCTTGTTCTTCCTTTAGAGATAATGCTCATGCACACATAAGAGTCAGTCAGGTGTAGTATCCTGACATTGACTTCCTTCAAATGTGACACTCGCCATTGAAGAGCCAAAAGGATAGCTCGCATTTCCAATCCATTTATATGTTCAGGACGTGTCCACCTGCGTGAGAATACAGCTTTCCATTTCCACCAGTCTGCCGCCCCTGATTGTCGGGGATAGGCCTTTGGACACATTACTGCCCCTGTGCTTACTCTAATATCACTGCCTGTATGGTTCACCTTGCTCAACAGGATTCTAGTGAGGGTAGAGGTAGGATGATGGACAATAGGCGAAGTACCATAACCCAGCTTACGCTGCAAAGGGCAAGTCATAGCAATATTCACACAATAGCCGGGAGCCAGACCCATTCTATTGCACAAATGCTGGTAGTCAACGCGCGGGAGCAAGTCGAAAAAGCTCATCCAAGCAAAAATACAGAAAGAATAAATGCTAAAGCTGTCTCCTACCTCAGAGCACCTGGTAGACTCATACCCTTCTAAGTCTTGCTTTATTTTCGACGCTGACCAACAGAGTGAGGTGTGCCCCCAACCATACCCGTGCAAAAGCTCTCTCTCCGAGCTGTCAATGAGACGCCACTTACCAGCACTGGTGTATATAATGTACTCAGGCTTATATTGGTAAGGGGGGTAACGGAACTTATCGCTTCGCCATCTGGACAAAGTATCCTCATCGCAGCGTGATATCCCAGCTGGCATCGGAGGGGGCGCAGTCCTTCTTATACTCTTCATACTTGTGGGGAAGATACCTAATTGCTGAGTTTGACCCTTCCAAACGCAACCTTCCCGTAGCCACTGTGACACAAAAGGGTATTCGGCTTCAGCAACAATTTCAGTGTAGTAATCCCTTTCAATCATCTTTATCCCCGGGAGGTTCCTTCTTTGTACGTTAGACCAGCACAAACGAGGCCTAGAAATAGGTACCGCTTGGGAGCACTGAACTCGAAATGGCTTACAACCTAAGTGTTGTGAGATTTCCTCGACCGCAGAGAGGTCCATCGACGCCACGTTTTCGACAAAGAAGACGATTTCAAAGGTGGTCCCAAAGATTGAGCGGATAAGCCTTAGAACGCGAATTATCTCGAAGAAAAGCGAGCTCTCGGTTCCTCTCAAATTCTTTCTGCCAAATTTCACGGAGGAAAGGTCAACGCAAGGAAACCCGGCCCAAAGGTGAATAGCCAGGAGCCCAGGGAATTGGAATAACCAACCTCTAACCATGGATTCGTTGATGTCTCTAATGTCACCTACTTGGATAGCTTGGGGCCACCTACGCGAAACCACGCGTACAGCCGCAGCCTCAATCTCACAGCTCACCAACACAGACAGTATCATAGTGCTCTCAGCTTTAAGCGGGCCCTTATCAACCAAGTTAATCTGGGACACACTGAAATCGCAGCCTTCATCGCTCAGTTCGCTCGCACTACCTACTGCTCCTCCCTTGTTTGACGCATCGCTGCACGTCACAACTTCGCTCACTTCACTTCCGAGAAATGTATGAAAAAGGGGGCATCCCAACATCAACATGAACAGCTCCTCACGCGCTCTTACTAAGCCTTGTCCTCCTAGTCTTCTACCTCCTATCCATTTCCATACCAAGTGTAATGTCGACATGGCGCAACGACGAAACTGCATGACATGGATCCACCTGCCTGATATGACCTGAAGCCATTTCTTTGGTACATTAATCTTTGAAAGAACCAAAGCGGTAGTTTGCAGTATCTTTATAAGCCTTTCTCCCGAAGCTCCCAAATACTGCTCACTGCCATTGAAACGCGCCCCCAGCTCATCCACCGTTTCTACCCCTGAAACACGCTTCTTCTCTGATGATATGACTCCGATTTCAGCCCATGCTTGTTCAGCCAGCGAATGTAGATTGTCCACTTCTTTTCCACTATTGCCCCCCTGAGACTTTTCGCCCGCAAAGAAATTGTCAAGGTAAATGTGCCACCAAGCTTTTGAGGTATCCCCAGCATCCCTAAGAACATTGCAAAGCCAAAGGGGGAGACCACGCGTTCGCTTAACCTGAAGTTCTTTAGGTAGCCCGTAACATAATAGCATTGACTGCGAAATCTCTTGCATGACCGCTACTGCTGACGTCCACCCCATTGGAAGAACCTTGCAACTGAGGAAATACTCTTTGGTTGGAACCTTTCCTATCTCCGAACCCTTTACGTTGAGGTTAAAGCAAAGGTATCGCATCCATCGTTCCTCCAGCCCAAATAGGTAGAAGGCAGCGGTCATGTCGGACTGTGAAAATCGTATAGACTCTCCATGTTCCAATGTGACACTGAGGTATTGGGTTATGCCGGGTAGTTCTTGCACGCTGCCCTGAAGTTGCCGCATCACAGAGTTACTAGGTATCAAGTTCATAATAAGACGCAGCACTGGCCTTCCGTCTGACAGGCACGTACTTTTGGGAACACCAAATAACCCGTTTAAGACTCTTTCACCCTGGAATCTGAAAACGTCCGACTCCTCAGTCCAACCGCAAATTCCCCGCGCAACTAGGAGTTTTGCAAGTTCGAGCTTGTCCTCACTGACAACGTGTACCTTACCCTGAAGTCTAGGCAACCTATTAGCTTCATCAGGAGTCCTAATACAATCATCAGGATGTAGGAGAAAAGCCTTTGTCCTGCCTTTAACCCAATCAATTGCCCTAATGGCACCACCATGCGAGGGAGGAGGTAGGGAAGGTTCGACTTGTGAGATACTTAGAACTTCCATCTTAGGGATTTCTTCACCGGTATAGCTCATGAAACGACTACTCAGCTCTTTTTCAACCTCCGACACCGAACGCTTCACAGATCCATCCTGTGCCAGAGTCCTAGCCACTGCCTCCTTGAAACCGGCAATAGCTCGTTGGTCGCTTTCACGCCAGCGTCCCCAGTGGAACACACGGCAGCCACCAAGAAAGTTGCTATACTGTACACAGTTGAAAAGCCATGCATCGGCTTTCCACTCCTCAACAAACTCAGCACCTGAAACATCCTCTAGGCTGCAATCCTCAAGAGTCGCCCAGAGTTTCCACAGCGAACCCAGCCTGATGGGGAATGTCCTCTTCTTGAGAGGACGATGCACGGCCATGGAGCCAGCAAACGGTCCTGCCAAAAAGCTCCACAAGCTCTTACTTCTTCCACTCATCCTCCTATGCTTCTCAGCCTGGACAACCATCCAAGCCATCGCACAGCCCAAAGTGGCCAGATCGCTACCAACCTCGGCCAGCTTTGCAACGAATTCAAATCCTTTCCCCCAATTCAAACCGGGGGGTTCTCTCCTCTCCTCTCTTTCTTCTCTTTCCTCTCTTCTTGGAAGGGCCTCCTCACCCTTCTTATATCTTCCTCTCAAACTCCTCTTCTTTTCAGTCTCCTCTTCCTGAGAGGCCTCCTCACCTCTCTCATACTTCTCTCTCTCTTGAAGTGATCTCTTGATCACTTGTCTCCTTTCTTTTCTTTCGAGTCGTCCTTTCCCGGCTTCTCCTTGTTCTTGTCCCACCAATCGTTTTTGTCTCCACCGCCTCCTTGGTTCCAATACTGCCAGCCGCCCTGTCTGCCATAGTTGCCACGTCCTTTCCCCTTGCCGTAGGGGCCTTTTCCTCCTTTTGCTCCTTTTCCTTTGCCCTTGGGGTCGTTCCAATCGTCTCTCCTCCAATCTCCTCTTTTCCATCCTCTCTCCTGGTCTTCTCGTCCTTGGCTCTTGGCAACCAACTTCGAGTGCCTCCGTGCTTGTAATAGCAGGGGTGTCGGAGCACTCTGAGCTCCTTCCAAGGGGTGAAGTTCTAGGTGCTGCGCCGTCCTCCATCCCCCTTCGTTCACCGCACTGTGCACCGCCAAGAACCTCGACGCCAGGCTGTCCCCCTCCCAGCTTGCCACTTCGGAGCTCGTCGATGCAAATGCTGAGGTAGTGAAGCTCCTTCATGTCCCGGCTGTTGGTGGGGTGGTATGGACGAATCAGCAGGTTGAAGTACGTCGCCATGTCTCCATCCTTCACCTCTACCACTGACGTCTGGTCGAGAGTCTGCTGAGCATGCTTGGTGAGCATCTTCAACACCGCTCCTGGTCGACGAAGACTTTTCTTTTGAAGTGGGGCCAGCATATCTGAGGTTGATGAACTGCTTCCATCCTCGCTGCTGTCCTCTTCCGAACTCCCGCTGCTCGATGGATCGGGATCGTCCTTCTCTCTCAGTCTCTTCTTCTCCTTCTTGTTTCCTAAGGCTTTCACCAAAGCCTTTACCTTTTCTGATCGCTTCTTGCTTTTGCCCTTCTTCCTTTCTTTTCCTCTCTCTTTCTGTCGCTCCTCTGCAACTTCCAGAAGCTGGCTTGCTGTGCCCATCCTCCTTGAAGCTCTGTGATTTTTCTTCACCCTCACTTTCTTCTTCTTCCTGCTCCAGGTACCACCTTTTGTATCCTCTTGCTTCACGGCGTCTGCCAGAGCAAGTTGGGACACTCTGGATCCCAGGTGGTCGCCGGTCCCCAATCCTCTCCATGGGGGTGCCTCCGCAAAGTCTACATCTATAATCTCCTGTTGTTCGTCTCTTCCATGACCATCTAGCCGCTTCCGCAATGCGACCAACTTGGCCCTGAGCCCAGCAACATTCCCTCGGTCTTTTTGAGTCCCAGAGGCTACAATCCCTGAGCCTTCTTCTGACTCTGAACTGTTCTTCTGCTTCTTTTCCTTCTTGTCCTTTTTGTCCTTCTTTTCCTTTCGCTCCTTTCTTGTACTCTTTGAAGGCTCCCCACCTGCCGGTGGCTTTGGAGTCTTCTTCCTCCTTCCCCCACTCGTGTCGGGGTCCTCTCCTCCTGTGGGAGCCTTCCTCCTCTTGATGGTCTTCTTCTCGACATACTCCTTGATGACCATTTTTCCCCAGGCCTTCATGTAGTCCGCATCGAACGCGGAAGCCTCCCAGATAGCTCCTCTCATCACGTGACCTGCTACCTTCGAGGCGACTCCAGGGCAGGGATTTTCTCGGCAAATATGTACGCCCAACTCCTTTCTGTTGATGTAGGTTGAGCAGTACTTCCCGATCTCCTCGTTCTCGCTTCCAACAAACCTTCCCACATAGATCAGCTCTCCATCTGTCTCTTCCTTCACATCCGTAACCAAGATGGCTATCTTGGCTTCTTCTTTTATGGCATCTCCAGGGGTCAGCACCGCTTCCAATATCTGCCCAACCTCCGGGAGAAATTGGACCCATTTCGGATCACCAATCCTGATTTCCTCACCAAAGCGAAGTTTCTCAGCCTCTGTACCTTCTCCAGCCATCTCTTTCTTAGAGCTCTATGTCTAAGCGTTGCCTTCCTTCCAACCCTTGATCACTCAATTTTCGGTGATGGGGCCTGAACGGATCCTCTGCTAGTGTTGAAAGCCTTTGATGCTTCCTTCCTCCTCTTTTCCTGCGTCTTTTTGAGCTTCCTGTCTTTTGATCTTTTTCTGATTTTCTTTCCTTCTTTTCCTTGTCCTTTTTCTCTTCACGTCTTCTCCTGTCCTTCTCTTTGTGATCTTTCTTATCCTTTTCTCTTCGCCTTGAATCGTCTCTCAACTCTTCTTTGACTTTCCTGATCGGTTCAGGCCGTGGAGTCACTTCCAAGGGCCTTTTGTTGTCACTTTCTCGGGATCTCCTTGGCAACGTGGGACGCTTGTCAATCTCCTTAGGTGCTTTTGCCTCCTGTTTAGGCTCTTCGTCCTCCTCAACCTCCTCTTCGGTGTAGGTGTACTCTTCTGACTCGGACTGCGGCTGGGAAACCTTATGCTTAGCTGCAAGCCCACCGACGGCAGCAGCTGGAGCCGGTTTCTCCTGCTTCTCCTCTTCCTCCTCGGCCTTTACCCCTGACGACGCTCCAGCTGCAGGTGCACGGCTGCTGCCAGCACCTACAGCACGGAGGGCCCGGACCTGTCGCGCCGCACTAAGGACGATGTCCTCTGCAATCCTTCGCAAGCCACCAGGGCCGCTCCAGGAATTGCAAAGTTCAAGGCCGATAGTTTCCCAAGCCGCGCACCCAGTGCACCAAGTGTCACCCGCAACACGGAATGACACCTTGCACTTATTACACCTATCACCCATAAGCTTTTAAAAGCTTTGAGCTAAAAAGCCAAAACACCCAAGAAATGTCTATTACTTCACTCATCCAAATAGTCGTATCGACAATCATTTGATACATTTTGGACCGATGGAATGAAATATTTGAACCGTAACAATAAGTCAGTCTTTTCACACACAATTCCCTTGATGGACTTGTTCGATGCCTTCCGCTTTCTTCACATCCTCTGTGACGATGTTGTGTTCTGCTGCTTCTGCCACACTGCTCTGCAAATCTTCGAACTTCCTGAATGCTAGTTTTTCGATTGAGATTTACGAAGCTACAAGCTACTGTGCTGAGAATAAAACATTAAGAATGAGGAAAGCCAACTTGCATAGTCAAGGGGCATACTCCGCAATGCAACTGATACCCCTTTGGCCACCGAATCCAGTGTCTGGTGCACTTCTTTTGCCTGGGAAAGAACCTCAGATTCCACATGAACCAACATTGTAGTATCGTTCATGTGAGTCTCATGGAACATCAAAAAAACATCCAACATCAAACATCCCCTCTCATCTCAGATTTCTTGCTGTCTCAGCTGCATCCGCTACTTCAGCAACCTCCTCAGGATGGCGGCTCTCAGCTTCTGCTATTGCATGGTGGAGTCCATGGTAGTCACCTCGCCACGGATCCACGGATTCACCACATTTCTGTCATGATCTTGACGCAAAAATAATATAAAATAATCCTATAATCAAAGGAAGTTTAGTGGCAAACTTCCGATATACGAACTTTTGGGTAGCCTGACAGGAATAGTAGTGCTAGCAGTAGTAGTAGTCGTAGCAGTAGTAGTCCTAGTAGTAGTAGTCCTAGTAGTAGTAGTCCTAGTAGTACTAGTCCTAGTAGTAGTAGTACTAGTAGTAGTAATCCTAGTAGTACTACTCCTAGTAGTAGTAGTCGTAGCAGTAGTAGTCCTACTAGTAGTAGTCCTAGTAGTAGTAGTCCTAGCAGTAGTAGTCCTAGTAGTAAGTAGTAGTCGTAGCAGTAGTAGTCCTAGTAGTAGTAGTCCTAGTAGTACTAGTCCTAGTAGTAGTAGTCCTAGTAGTAGTAGTCCTAGTAGTAGTAGTCCTAGTAGTAGTAGTCGTAGCAGTAGTA
>OMLO01000402.1_pt1 | contig 27517 bp, 19 predicted proteins | sample 1674811 | NCBI WGS metagenome assembly OMLO01 (sample SAMN06265003, study PRJEB25207) | coral metagenome | isolation source: Coral host | place: Mexico:La Bocana,Puerto Morelos, Mexico | collected 2008-11-13
AACACTGAAAACTCAGTCTTAACTAATAGAGGTGCCAGTACAAAACAGGCTCCCCACCCCCCCTGCTTTTGACAGCTGGCCCCTAGCAAGCCACCAGCAGAGAGGTCAGTGACTGAGCTATGTTGCAAGTATCGCCGTAACGGAACCCCCCCTGGCGTCGCTGGCTAAGCCTAGATCTGGGCTGCGCCCAGATCTAGGCGAAAACCTAGCAGACACCTTCTTGCGAATTCACTCAGATATAAAGGACCAGGATGATCGTTGCTAGAACCTGTTTTGTGGGCATGACTTAAACCTTAATTTTCCCCTTAGAAGAAGAGGCTGAACATCCTAAGAGGTTCCAAAACGTTCTTTTTTTCCTTAAAAGTATAAAGAGCACTCTCGTCCTTTTGTGGCCGGTTTGCAGTGTCATGCTATCAAAAATAAAAATCGTAACCATTCAATAAATCAAATCAAAAAGCTGGGATATGAATGATGAATGATATATAAACAACCTTTCCACGATTTAGATCTGTTCGGTTGTTCGTTCGCGGGATTTTCGGAGAAGTGTTTCACTCAGATTTATACAGCTTTGTATGGAGACGCCATGTTGGCGCCCTTCGGAGGGACACCAACATCGCGGCTGTAAAGTAACAGAAACATCTGTCATTGCGTTTTGCCATGAAAACGAAAATTTATTACTCTAGAGTTTGTACACGTTGAAATTAAAACTTGTTCTCGTTCTACTTGAGTAATAACTCATCTTTTGCCTTATCCGGTCGCAATTTGAATGTCAAGTAACGCCCCAACTCGGGATTTCAAACGTGCTACATAACGAGGAACCCTGTCGGGCTAAAACGTTGCAAAACGTCAGGCTATTAGAGGGTCTTACATCTGATGAAACTAAAAATTCAGAAGAATAGATAATTTTTATTTTGAAAATGATGACATCATATGAAAACCAAGGATATGGTGGTCTCCTCACGTACATCTAGTCTCCAATATTTCTCAATAATATTTGCCTCTTCAGCAGACACTCTAAGTTGTTGAATATTATTCTATAAAACGTATTTGTCTATGTAAGAATTAGATTCTCAACTCCAGATTTCTTTGAGGTGATAGTGTATAAATCATCTTCTAACTGGCAAAAATTGAAACAAATAATCTAGTATCATTCTGACTTAATCACCTTCAACTTTCTTATTATATGGCTAACTAATTATTTTTCCACATAGTAATAAACTTGACACTTAATTGGTTTTGTTTAGCTTTGTACGCACGCTCGTCAGTATTTAGTATTTCATCATGCTTGAGTTTTTAAAGCCGGGAAAAGATGAAATATTCTTCTTGTAGTCTTCTTAAGAATTTATTTTTTGGGGTAAAAAATTTGCAAGGTCAGCTATCAACTCATGGGCAGTTAGTGTCTCTCCTCTGACAAGCACTATCGCGTCACGTGATCAATTTAAACCAATAAGGATCCAAAAAATAGGGCGAACTCTCTGTGCTGAACTGTAACTGCCCATAGGTTCTATCCGGGAAAACTACCCGGATGGATAATATTCTTCCGTCCAAATTTTTCAGTGAACAAGCGGGCTTATAGAAAACAAAACGAAAGATATTGATTTGTCTGGCTTTAGTGGGTTTTGGCCCGTTTTCTGATTTTTCACTTGGCTATCATACCTTTCATCAATAAAGTTTAAGACAATAGAGTTTTATGTCTCGGACCTATCGGCTGATAGTTGTCCCTTTGAAATTGGATGTTCATAGAAAAAAATCCAAATGGCAACTATCAGACCAATAGTTCCTCCACATAAACAGAAGGACCCCGCGCAAGATTGCACCACGTGCCAATGACGGCAATGGAAAGTTTACTAGTGAACTATAATGACTGATATGACGATTCAGCCAATCGGCTTTAGCATTTGGGTTAGCTATAGTTGTATTGTACAAATAGTTGAGGGAACACGACCTCGCTTGTTGCCTTAAAAATAGATTATTCTTGATATGTGACTTCAAAATATCCAAAACAGGCTTTTGTTTGGAGCACTATCATTTATAATCTCCACTAGTGTTACATCTTTTCAATTCGCCACTAATCTCTGTCTGCGATATAGGGTTCTTAGTTTTTTAGTTCCACTTTAAGAAGTCGAAAAAACACTTTGTCTCGAATGAATGTGTATTTTGTAAGTGACAGAGATCCTTTTTCTATCTTTTCTGTGACTAGATGCCAGGCCTCTACAGAGTTCTCCCAGCCTGTTCTGTGTACTCTAGTACTTCGTAGTCCTGCCCATTGTCCGCTCAATATTCTGCTCAATGGTCGTTGTTTTCATGGGAACCAACTTTTAATTTCTTTGCAACGTTCAATCTAACGCTGCGGGACCCACGTGACCAATTTCTCTTTGACAGTCCAGTGAAAAGTTTGTTTCCAGTGTCCAGGCCCTTCTAGAGGAAGGTGTACTTAACGTGGATGCGCGCGACTTTACTTGCCAAAACCACGAACATGCAAACAAAATGTTCTTGAATTCGCGTCTATAATTTTCGCTGAACAGTGCATAAAGTACGGGCGTCAATGCGCAGTTAAAATGAGCGAAAAGGAGTCTGAGATACAGAACGCTGCACGAAATAGGAACGTGATACGATTCCATAACAGCTACGATAAAGTATAGAATCCAGCAGAGAATGAAAGCGGTGATAACCACGAGCACCATCCGGGACACCTTTTTATTCACCTCAGCGGGCTGTGCTGCCTCGGCCGTCACTCTATTCCCAGGCCTCCCTCTTCTTTTCAGGGTGAAGATCGTGCCTGAATACAAGGCGATCATCACCCCTAAGGGCGTGGCATACATGCCAATCAAGTTGAATTTGTGGTACACCACGGCCACACCTGACCAGAGCATCGTATCTAAGGACAGCTTGCAGAACGTCTTTCCACAGCTCATAGCTGTGGTGTTGGCAACTAGTATAGGTACCCTGATCACCGACGACAGGACCCATGTCAAGGCAATGAGATAACGAGCTGCTTTGGTGTTTTTAGTCAACGACTGCAAGGGGCGGATGACAGCCAGAAATCGCTCACCACTGATACAAACTGCTGAGAAAATTGAGACGCTCACCGAAGTTTCATGAATGAAATAAACCAGTTTACAAAACACTAAGCCAGCCACTCCTGTTGACAACCATTCGTAGCCTGCAAGAACGATAGTGACAACTCGCGGCATATAGACCAGCGTAATCAACAAATCGCTCAAAGCCATATTCACGATGAAGAAGTTGACAGCTTTGCGCATGGAACGATTGTTAAAGACAACGACTGTTACTAGGATGTTACCCACCACAGAGATGAGAATAATAAAAAAATAAGGAAGCACTCTGGCTATTTTGATGGTTGTAGAATCCGCGTTAAAGCAGGAGCTTTCCACCAGATCGACTACTTCGGAACAGTTGGTACTAAGTACATAGTCATCACTTTGATACTTCATTCTTTCGGTACGCGAGTGTATTGTTGCAGACTCCTATTAGACCTCTAGATCTGCATCAAATAGAAATAAAATTGCAGCAATTAAATCCAACAATTTCTAGAGCAAAATGTCCTTGAGTACAATTTCTAGGGCAAAATGTCCTTGTGTGAAAAACCATTTTTTAAACCAAGGTTTGAAATTCTCAATGGGGGCCTCTGTCGTGAAAGAGATGCGACATTAAATAAGGTGGCTCACTCATTCAATGTTCATCCTAATGTACAGAAGTCTATTGTATTACACAAATATTATTTCAGTGCATGAAATTTTCTCTTAACGCAGGATTTTCTCCTCTTGATGCACAAATATAATTTCTTAAGACACAAATAAGTTTTTTAGTGCGCAAATAGAATTTCTCCGTATATAAATCAGACATTTCTCTCCAAAACCTTTTTTTTACACACACTATCCGTCAGTATACAAATAAAGTTTTCTCACTGCACAAATACAATTTAAGAGGGCATAAATGAGACCTCTCTTTCGCAGCAAAAAATGTTATGTACACATGCAATTTCGTAATTCTCTGCAAGGGATTTTTTAGCGCAAAAGTATTTTACGGTGATAGAAAACTGTTCACTAATATTTTGCTCTGTTATGAAGCCAGTTTTCTTATTAAGCAACTGCAACTAGCTTTTATAACTCAGTGACTGACAGAGTAATTTACACGATGTGAGATTAGATTTCATTTGCATTTTGAGACAATCTTTACTGCCAAATTCGCCCAGCTGTGGTGCAGACTTTAATTTTTATGCAGTGGCTAAAAAATAAATTTCGTGCACTAAAACAAATATTTCTACAAAGCATGTTTAGACCACGTAAAAAACCGGACACCATGCGAAATGTTTTAAAGAAGTACCTTGCATTTCCAATATGAAATCAGTACCTTAATGTTAGTAAAAACAATGTTTTATTGAGAATCACCTGCCACGAGATCATTAATGGGTATATATTTCAACAAACCTATGAGACAGGGAGATACTTGAAAATTTAGCAAAAATTAAATGATGGCGCTCTATATATCATACTCGAAGAAGCGGGTAGAAAATAGGAACCTGGTGCTTTTGTTATTATCAATGCTAAAAGCCGCGCGGTGAAGAAAAACAGCAAATATTAGACATGAGAACCAAGTGCTTGAGAAACAAAAATACTATACCTTCTGGTTGTTCAGAAATCTTTTGAAAATGTTCCAGGTAGTGAGCCACTTTCGAAAGAGAAGCATTGTGACATTGAAGAAAAATCGAACTCAACAAGATCGCTAGGCATTTAGCTTACATCGAGAATATTGAAGCCGATCTTAAGATTAGTAGCTTATAAGATTCTGAGGAAAATAATTTGCATAAAAGGCTACAAAGCAATCAAGTTGACGAAATATATTTTAACGACTTGGAAAGTGATCAAAACCTCTTTTAAAGCCATTTAACATCGCCAAAAGCTTGACTGACGTAAGTGTTTAAAAAAAGAGTGGTGAATTATTAGATATGCGTTCCTTTAACAAGTTTCTCCCACGGATAAAGAAATGAAATATTATGTAACCACACGCAACATTCAATTGTTTGCCCATAAGCAAAAGTCTTTCAACCTTAAAAATTTCAGTTATACTTATTTAATCTACAGCAAGATAAATTATTTATAAGTTAGACATGCAGGTTAGTTAAATTCAAAATATCAATAGAAGTTAATTTCCAGCTTTCCTATTGGCTCTCATCCTATGTGAATATCTCAGATGATTATATTTAGGCGATCAGCGTGCGGTCAGTTTAAAATTTTGTTCGTCCTGAAAAATCTTCAAAAAGTGATTACAATATTGACTGTATTTGTCTTTCAAGATGATAAAATTACTTAAATTGATTGATGTATAGAATTTGATGCGAAACATTTAACTGAAAAGGCTTGTAAAAATACAACATTAGCGACAGAGGCGACTGAATAATGTTGAAAAGGAGCTGAAATGAATAAGTCGATCATTTACTTCACCTGTAAAAGCTTGATTGATGTTCGGCTTGCTTTATTTCAGCAAATCAATAGCGCTTTTAAATAGTTGACCGTGGAAGCGGCTCTCGTATGCATTTGAAGCTAAATGAATTCAAGAAACGGAAATAGAATGTATTAATTAATTAGTCCGAAAACCAATTTTCAGACTATGACTGGCGTGTTAGAAGATTTTGTACGGAATTGAACTTAAATTCAAGCACAAAATAGCCGCATTTAAAGGGTAATGGTGTTACATTACTATATGTATTATAAAGAATATGAGAAAATTAACTAATAAACCGCAGTCAAAAGATTTTGGAGCCGATTGAAAATGTGAAAAAATTTCAATTATTTGTTAGGAAGAGCACCAGAGCATGATATCTCTAAATTCATACGATAGTAAAGCAATCCGCCCTTGGGATAGAAGCTTGAAAATGCGTCATTTTCTTTGCACTCTTTTCTTTCTGATGAAAGCATTTCTCTGATTTGAATCGCTTTTGTGTCTAAAGCAGGTAGCTCACGTGAACAATTGTTTCAAAATTGTCCATTTGTGATCTTGTAACCATACAACCTTTACACTTACGCACGTGGAAACCTCAACTTTGCACTTTCTATTTAGTTTGATCGCCCTCTAGTATATAAATAGCTTATCGTATCACTCGCCCACCGACGCAAACAACAGTTTCTTTAGAAAATATTAATTTTGCTTCATTTGCCTCGCACGAGGAATCAAATTTTCAGCAAAAATAAAGTTATTCTGGATCACCCCGCAAACCTTTATAATTTGTCACAGAATCTTTTAAAACATAGACTACTTTATTGGAAATTGTTTAAAAAATAACTTGCCTGTTTCCCTCACATACTGCTGAATTAAACTAAAACAGTGATCGAAGGGGCCACAATTTTATGCATCACTTTGTTTACATCAAAATGAATCGTCCTCCTCACCCAGTTTATTTATAATCGAAGAATAATATAATAAGACAATTGTTTCATTTGTCCTTGATGCACTCGAGATGATCCGAATAAAATTTGCAGCTCCAGGCCACCATTTTGAAACTTACTGATTGAATTATATGTTGCGAAACGATTGCTCTCGTCATATTGCGTACTCAGCGATCGTGTTCACTATCGACTTCAGATGCTGATGCTAAAGACTAAATAGGTCTACAACAGAAATCTAGTCTACAAACCTTGGTTTTCTGTTGAAAAAAAGCTATGCTTCTTCCATCCAAGTTTAAATGCTAAATATTTGTAATCTTACCGAAACACCGGTTAAACTTAAAATGGGTAGGACTTTCGTCGATAACTTCGTATTCAGCAAAGAGGTTCACAAGGAATTGTAGGTAATTGACATCACTTATTAGTTACACGCAGGTGTGCTTCCGGTAACACTTTCAAGTGGCACATTTGGGGATATCACATTTTTGTCTTTTGGAAGAAACAAATCTTTTCTTGAGGAGAAATTAATTTACTCAATTGAATTTCGTTTTTTAATAAATCAAATACAAATTGAAGACAAAAGAAGAAATTGCTATTTTTAACACAACACAAAGAGCTTAGTGTGCAAGAAATTGTTTGGAGAACTGAATACGTTTGCTGAACATGATCTGGAAAATAGCGAAATGGGATTTCCTAAAAACAATTTTATTGTCATACGGAGATACCAAATATTGCCTAGTAGTAACGAGAGAGTTCGAAACAGAGAAATCGTTGTCAATGATACAGAATACGTATACAGCGTACAGCATCGACTTATCGATTAAGGACATTTACAAGTGACACCAAAGTAGTCTGTAAGTCTGGATATGTTATGTTTTTATTTTCCATGGATGGAAAAATTGAGATACCATACATTTAAAATTCTACAACCTATTTAAATGCTAAATTTGGTATCTTACTTGAAGCAGCGGTTAGCTTTGAAGTGAAGATAACTTTTGTCGATAACATTTGTGTACACACCAGAGGTTAACAATTAATTGTTCGTAATTTACAGTAAACATTGGTTAAATTTCTTTCCGGCAAAATACTTCTCTTTTTGGGCTGCTACGCTGCAGCTTTGTGGTTTTGAGGGTTTTTGAGACCATTTTTTTTGCCTTTCGTAAAAAGCGATTCTTTAAAAAGTTAATTTACTTATTTTTGCACGAACGCAAACCAAAGACAAAATAAACTTGTTTTGCATCGAAAATAAGACTAAACTTGGAAATTTCATCATAGAGAGCATACTGCGCGAGAAATTACTTCGAGAAAATTTGTCAATTGAATCGCAAGTGGACAATTGCTAAACACTTAATAGGAAACAGTTTGTCACGAGTGGCTTCTCCTGAAATATTGCCTAGTAAGTAAAGACTTGAAAACAGAGACCTATCGTTGCAATTGTTAATGACACAAAATGCAATCAACTCAAAGAAAAGTCGCAAGATATTGATGGACACTACCTGAAAAAATTAGATAAATGCAACAAAATTAAGTCCCCTAAAAAAATTTTCTGACTTCGAAAAAAACACGTGCAAGATTTTTTGCATTAACGCGTATAACTGACTTTTAATCCTGTCATTACCTACGCACCGAAAAAAGAAAGGAAACTTAAAACTCTTCTCTGTCACTCCTAGTAACTGAAAGATCTAGAAACGATATTTTAGCAACAGCTACTGCTAAACAGAGAATGCGACTCTGGCAAATGTTTAAAAAAACGAAAAAGAAACAATTAAAGGAACACTACACAGCATGACTGGCGTTGGTGTACTTTGGATGTCCGGTAGAGATGTTAATTGATTATTTTCACCAAAATAACAGGTTGGATTTGCTTGCCTTAAAACATAAGCAAAGATGGATATTTGAGCATGGATAAAAGGAAAGTAACTGTGTAAATTTAAACTTTGCAGTGCTAATTGCAATGTAGATAGGGAAAAACGATTTTCGGAAAATTACAGAACTTATAATAGTGTCCACTTTAATTTTCCACGCCAAAATAGAGGCCAAAACGGGTTTGCAAAAGGATGAATTCTCCACCAAGTGGCGTGAGATTTTACTTCAGAGTTCTTTACTGATATAATTTTGAACTCTGAATAGCATTTCTGAAGTAATTAAAAGTGCACAATTGTTTTTTGCAGCTGTTCACATTGAGTTATATCCTCAAATTTCAAACATAAATTTCTAACGCAAAGCACTGAAAAAAGTAAGTAGTCGAACTATTGCAAAGAGAATAGTCTTAAGGAACAATAGTTTTAATTTAAAATTTCAAATACGACATCAAATATTCAGTTATCAAATTTTCAGTTTTCCTGTCACCCGCATCTCTTTTTCTTACTTTGTAAACATCTGAAAAAACTTTTAATAGTTTGTAGCACCTTGTTTGCTAAGTCTCGCGAAATCACAAAAGATGTTGAAATCGCCCATCCCACTTTAAGCAAAACTCCAATAACTTGATTTTACCACTATTGCCATAATCACTACTGTTTTCGCGGTTTTTTTCCCACGTTACAAAATTAAAAATCTTATTACCAAGTTTCTTTGCTCCTCATCTTATAGTTTTCCTTATACGCCTCTCACATTGAACTCATAAACTTCTCATTTGTAACTCATATACTGATCACATGTACACCGTTTATACATCTTGTATAGACCTCATATAAAGCTTATTGTATATATCTCATATGCACCTTATTAATCAATCGCGAATAGCGTTCTAGACGAAAATTGCCCCAGCGACTTGAAGGTCCGGACTGCGTCGGAGCGCAACGAGTTCAGTGCAAATAAATCAAAATCAAAGACAGATATTTCTCACAACACTGCTCCCGCACAAGTTTTGTCAAAAAGGGATTGTTAAACGAGTGTATCTCTCTACGCATCTTCTAACTCTGTTGAAAGAAAAGTTTCAGAACTAGGCATATTCCAAGTCGCTTTTTTTTAAGCATACTGCAAGATTTTTAAATTTTTATTTTTCTTATTTTTAGCAGGGCCTCTATTGATAGCTGTTTGAAAAAATGAAGGTTTAAATAAGGGTTTATTAACTTAACTTACTTACAAGACGGATCGCAAGGTTGGAAATTTTCATAAGCAATTCCACGTCATTGTTAGTTTTTAGGCTTTGGAAAGGTGTGAGTTTTAAACTCGTCGAACTCTTTGTTTTGTTATATAACAAAGTACTTGATTAATGATTTGTCCTTCGGGATAAAATTAACTTTTTTTGTCAAAAATGTCTGCCTTTCGTATCGGGAAAAAAAGAACAGTTTTCTTAGAACCATTCATACAGTGTTTGATATTACGTAGTTACTGGGTAAATCGTATAAATTTAACTAAAAATGAGTTCTTTTTATAGATTCTAACAAGAATTATTTTCCATCAGCAACTCTATAATATCAATACCGACTCTCTATGTAAATTGGGTGCAAATTTCTCTGATCTTACGCCTGTAGTACAGACCTCGAAAACAACGGACAACTCGTACTCTTTCAAAACTACACCTGGTTTAAAAGGCGTTGTACATGACTGCTTCAATCTCTTGAACAACTTATCCACTTGTCTTTTCTTGTCTCCACTTGTCTCCACTTGTAAGAAAGGTCAAAAGGGAAATTGTACTGCAGTTTCAAAGAACTCGGCACTTTTTTCTTTCCAGAGTACTTACTGTAGAACATCTTCTTCTGCCTCCAAAATTTAGCATTTACCATCTCGTTTTGTCGAAGGTCTTCGTCAAAAGTATCGCTTATTAAAAATCTAATTTTTAAACTTGGAACTATTTTTGTCTCTTTCCATTAAAGCAGTTGCTTACCTCTGATTATTATCATATTTAGCCAAACGGAATTGCTGTCCACTTTCAAAAAGATCTTATGATATTTAATAAGAACTGCGTGGGCAAACAAAGAGGCCCCAGGATGTAACTTGATTGTGAAGAGTTAATTTATGTTCGTTAAGATTGCTTGGAGCAAAAATATGCCTAAAAGAAGAAGGAAACTTATACAGCAACGCGGTGAAGTCTTACGAAAGTTATCAGAGGAAATCGGAGTTAATATCTTTGCAATGCAATATGTTTTAATTTTTCTTAATTCTCCAAATAATTCAGTGCAGTGAAGCTTCGGTAAAAATGTTATTAGATATATAAGGCCCCGAAGCTAACCAAACTCCGGCTTTTAAACCTTGCTCTTTCTTAAGTCAACAGTTTTTCAAAGGTTCTTCAAACAAGTGTCAACAACAGACATCTTCATTTCCTTTCTTAATGGAGAAAACAGCAGGCTTCTTTTTTCTTTTCTATCCACCAAAGACGTACTGTATTGTTTGGAACTACATAGCACTGACCTTTTCATTGCTATAATTGTGGCATTTAATCTAAGATGTTGTAACATTGCATTTGTCAATTTTTCGGCGTTTTTTTTTGGAAATAAACTTCGCCTGTTTTCGAAGTTGTTTGTGGCCCATCTGCCGCTGTATAGGAAAATGCCTCTTGTGCTGTGAATATTTTGTTACATTTTGCGATAACCTCATAAATTTTGACCTCGAAGTCTGCAGCTATTTAAAGATGACCGGTAATTTGAAACATTGAAAAAGCATTGAAGTTTGGCAAGATTTGTCAAAGATAACACTATGTTTCGTGTCGTAAGCGTGTGTGATTTGAGTGTAATTTTTTTCTTTATTTTACCTTCACTCAAGCATTGTTCAAGCGTGCTAAATATCAGACTAACCTTGATCTTCACAACGAAAGAATCGCAGCAAAAAACCTCGATATCGTTCAGCCCAAGGGGCGTTTATGGGGGCGGTTTCGTTTCGCACAGATTTTGCTGCGGTAACGGTGTTGCTTTCGTTAGCTGCAGAACTGCAGAACAGAAATTTTACGGCTGATACCACCCATTTGAAAAGCGACAATAAGATTTTCGAGGCAAAAATTAATCTGAATCGTTTGCACATGAAATAATTAGCGTCAAATCGTCGGCTTGTGATACTTTCAACAAAAAATTAATCTTGGAACAGTAAACCGCGCTAGAACAAACACGTAAAACAGCCAATATGTGATCTGAGAAAATCGAGTTTTTAGTTTGAAAGATAAAAAAAACCGATAATTGAACAGCCTAAGAAGAACCCTACAAAAAAAGAACAACCCCACGAAATTCCTAATGATATCGAAATCTAATTTCTCCCTTTTACAGAAGTCTATCGACGAACAGGAACGTGATAAGTGTACAGAAATTAATCGGGAGCGAATACATGTTAACTTAACAACAGAATCCAACCTGATCAGTTCCACCGTTGAGTTTTTTTGTTAGGCTCATACCCTCAATATAGGCCATCAATTGACCCACTCGTCGGGTAAACGCTATTAACGGGCTAGGGTTTTTTTTTCTGTCGCTGCCGTTTAATTTACCCGGGCTCGTCCCTACAGCAAACTTGTTCGAGAGCTAGCATTTAAACACGCTTCAGAGAAATTCGGCAATTGAGTTGACTGGGTAGAACTGCACAGAGCATTTTTTTGTTTTCATTAACGTACTACAGATTAACTGCATTTACCTTCCCAGCAATCGCAAACCTAGACACATCCGTGGGTTAATTAAATATAAATATATTGAAATCAATTTAAAACATCACCATTTACATCAGCGATTGGAGTTTCATAAATCAATATTATATTTCATTCTTTCCTGCACTGATTTTTTTTTCGTTTGACATCGCGAATTTTGTAACCATTAGAATTCGCCTGTTCTGGTTAGATGAGAAGCGAAAAAAAAAATCAATCGACGACAAGTAAACAAATAAGAAAAGCAAATATTGTATTGACAAAGTCGTCTGAACAGAGTCGAATCAAATGCTGGATCAAATCGAAGTATAAATCAAAATCTTACCTCTAGCTATTTTGCGGAACTCACAACAAGGTTTTCTGCGCGACGCAGGTAGGTTCTCAGCGGTTTTGAAGGAGCCGTCTTCAGAGCTCACAGATTTGAAAAGTGAACGTTTAATTGCACCCTCGTCAACCAGTAATTTTTACGAGTCTTTCAAACGCCCCTCGGCTTCAGATTTATCCTGAAAATAGGTCAAAATGCGAAGCGAGCTTTCTCTTGCAGTTACCCCCGGCGTAAAACAATGGCAAGGCAAGATAAAAGCACACGACGAGAAGTTTTGGCAGAATTCAAATTGGCGGAAATGATAAGAGCGCTGTTTCTTAAACTAAATGTAATTTAAATTTTTCACATCGGCAGTGGCACAAATGTCAGGAAAAAACATTAAACGCACAATAGAAAAATAATCTTGCGATGAAAGTCTACTTCCGATTAACAGAAACTTTAATATCAATGCTATTTCACCGATTGTCTCAATACTTATGCGCAGACAAAAAGCAAACAGTGGAGAATGGGTGGTTTTCCCCAAAAAGGTCAGCCTCTGACATTTTCAAGAGGTGTGCGTTTGATTTCCGTCGCGCCTTTCGGAACGCGGGCTCCTTTTCCAATCAGCGGCTGGAAATCGGGCCATCGAGAAGAACGGAAGCAGATGAGGTCCTAATTAATAGCTTTGGCTGTGACGTTTATTGAAAAGTCTCCAAGTAAATGCGACACAGACCAAACATGAAACTTGGCACTCTTGTTTCCTGTTAATTACTAGCCAATTTAAATTTCACAATGCCATTTACTTTGGCCAGGTTAAAGGAATCATAAATTTTTAGTAAAAGACCAAATTGAACGTGCCATCTAACATGTTCGCAACACTTTTATTGCCGAAAACGTTAATGTACAAAAATAAACGTTATATTTTTCGCGGCTATGGCACGATTACAGTTCTTTACTCGCAGTCTCCACTCGACTGATTGCCGATTGCCGGTCTACCGATTGCCGAGCTGTGAATACAAGATAAACTTCAGCTTTTTGCAACTGATAAGATTCAGGGTCCGAGGAAAACATTGCACTTAATCAAGTGATCTTCGAAAGATGGATGCAGATAAAATGGGAAATGGATATATCGAACTTGGTTGCTTGTTTACGCTACTAAGCGGCCCAAACAATATCTCATTAGGGTATAACTTTTTTTCTATATTTTCTGCCACAGTTGATTCTACATTGTGCAGGGCTTACGTCATCAAAACCATACGAGATATTTGTTTTTCGAGGGGTTACACAAGCATTCTATCAAATGTATCCACCGAAGAGAAAAAATACGACTTAACCGCAGAATGTCACGGTTATCAGCTTCAGAATTCAATAGTGTCAGGGAATAAATTGCAATGTTGTCGTAAGCACTTCCGAGTAAAAAATACTGTTTGGCGTTGTCGAGTTGATGCAATTGTCCAGTAAAATAATAGTAAGAAAACGTGGCTCGAAACTATTGCAACACGTGAAATGTGCATGACGTAACTAGATACATTTCCGCGAAAAAGTTTCTTCACAATAGGAACAATTGAATCTCCGTAAGAAATCGTTACGATACTTCTTGTCGCGGTTTTGGAGGCCAACCTAACGGGCAGACAACACGCGTCAGTAATTTAGTGTTTGTATGGAAATCTGTGGGCAAATAATTAAAGTCGAATTCGGAACAAGTCGTGAATAGCAAGTTTAAGACATTAGATAAGGGATTGCATCCACCAAATTTCAGCGCTGTGGCTGTCCTAGAAAGCGTTTGTGGCATTTTGATTTCCCATACAGTGGTCTATAGTTTTTTCCCCGCCAAAGGGCGCAAACTTGTAAGCCGACCTTGTACACGTTCACGGAAAAAAATTGTAATGAGGCTTCTGTTTAAGAAATATATTCTTTGGCAAATTTCAAAACACTCATAAGTCTGTAAAAAGGTGTTTCCATTTCTTTATACACTCTTATAATCTACAGGCAGAAATTACACATTTTTTAAATGACGTAACAACAAAGCGAGAGGAATTATTCCTTAGGGGGGGTCAAGCCGGGTGATGTATGTTTAAACAAGAGAGGGGTGGGAAGGATTGCAACCGTTTCTTCCAAAACGCTGCAATGGGTTTCGAAAATGCTGTCAATCATTCTTCATTGGTTGTAGAGTTTCGCAACACAAATTCGTTGCTGAACACAAGTTGCACGGAATTGCACGATTACTAATGTACGGCTGCAAGACGAAATATGTACACTGGCAACGCAGAGCCAAGACTCTGCTTTCGTAGACAAACTTAAATCTTTACAAACATGAGATCAGTCGGAATGGATTGCGTGCTCTGAATTCAAGTCACGCAACAACGATCACATCGAAAACTCAATGGGAGTCGGCGAGTCACGAATACAAAGCATCGCTTGGGTCATTTGTCAGTGTAAGCTCTAATCGTCAGCATCACTGTCTCCGCTGTCCTCGTCTCCACTGGCTGCCTCTCCCACGTTAATCTTGAACGGATATTCCTGATCACATCCCATGTATGTGTCACACATAAAGAACAGCGTGTATGAGTAGTTCCCAGGCGAGCTCGGAGCTACAAAGTCCAGCTTGACTTTGGCCTTCTGTTGGAGCGTTAAACGCTTGATAGAAATCAACCTAGACGATAAAAACAATCGTGTTTAGTTATTTTGATACATTTTATTTACAAACTGTTACAAATTATGTAATAGATAAAGTTAATCTTTGGCTACCTCTAAGATGTATTTATCTGTTGCAACATGCATGGTTTAGTGACGAGGAATCTTATGGCGAATAACAAGGTTGTAATAAAAGAACTCATACTGACAAGCAGAATAAAAGAAACAAGAAATCTTACCCATTGTTTTTCGTGTCGCCAACAACTAGCCACCAGCCTTCCTCCCGCTTTTGAGGAAAGAACGGTGCAATTACCGGGCCAGGTTGCTCATCTTCACGGTCAAGGTCCACAATAACATTCACAGGAGCGCCTCTGGAAGGGTGGAACCAAACATGTCAAGCTACATTCCTTGCTTAAAATAACACAAATAAACTTCCCACTGTTAACTTACGCTGTGATGTTGTCCTTGTCGTGAACTTCAAATGACAATTCAATGTTGGGATAGCGATTACAAAACCTGGCCACATCCTACAACGAAAAAGGTTCATGTAAGTTAATGTCTGTACTGCATGACATACAGACAAACAGACAGTCAGACAGAGACAGAAAAACAGTCGGAAACAGTCAGACAGTCAGAAAACCAGCCAGACAAGCAGACAGATAGTCAAACAGAGACAGAAAAACAGTCGGAAACACAGTCAGACAGTCAGAAACCCAGCCAGATAAACAGACAGACAGTCAAACAGAAGTCAGACACACAGTCAGACAGACTGCCAGACACAGCTTCTGGCCGCTATCTAGTGCACCCAGTACATATGTTACGATCTCTTACCTGCATCTGACCGTCATCCAGCCTCAGAAGCTTGTTTCTTTCCTCGTCTTCCAAGTCCATAATGTCAAACACAGACTCCACTCCCTGCAACAACAATAAAAACAGCTTTGCTGAGGATACACGCATCTTACCCCTTATTTGTAAATGAAGCACCACTATCATTGTCAGATCATTGTACATGAAAGCTATTGAGCAGTACTTTCGTGTAGTACTGTTTAATACGCTGTACAAGATGGTTTTAACGTCAAAGTTATCGCATGAAACTCTAGTATATGACCATTCAAAGCTATTGAGTAGTATTTTAAGGGTCTTATCCGATGGTTTAAACTGTCAGGTTTTCGGATGCAATTCTAGTATGTGACTGTACATACCTTGTCAACACAACGTTTGATGATTTCTGGGTTGAAATGAGGAATCTGTTTCAGATAGGAATCTTTGCTCCACATGGCCTGTGTAACCTGAATAACGACAAAACGAATTGCACAAACAATTTATACACAGAATTTGTTGATGCAACTTAGATGTAGTGATCAAAAATTGACATCCAATACAACGTCATGCAATTTTCCCCCCTCGCAATTTTGAGAGAAATCACTGCGACCTATAGCGTTGTTACTAGCAAAGGGGAACAAAGACCACAATTTGCTTGTGGGAACTAAAAATTCTACCTTTAATATCACCTTAGCTTGTCCTTAAGTAATTTTACCCGAATAGTTCGGTTATAAATCGCATGACATACATGGGGATGCCTGAAAACGTTTTTTTTTTTATCCAGGCAGATTTGTCTTACCATTTGGGCAAGTTCCATAGCGGCCAGTGCAGGCGAAAGCCATCCATTGCTGCTCAACACATCAACACAAGCTTGAACAAGACGCATCGCCTGAAAACAAACATAAACAACAATCGAAATTATGAGCCAGGAGTGTCTCAAGAGATTTCTAACTTTAAAACAGTGCGACTATAACATATAGTTGTATTTCAAAACAAACCAACAATAGGAGAAACAAAAGTCGTTTGTGCGCTCTGTCCGCACTTATGTTTTAGTTCGTTCGCTCACTCGGTCGTTTCTCTACTAATTCCTTGGTTTCGAAACTTGCTCGCTCGCTCATTCGTTCAAGTTCTTTCAACCGCTTCACTAACCTTGCCCAGGATGGTCTCTGTGTCTGACTGCATCTCAGCCGATAGCTGCATCCGGGACATATGAGCTTGGATGAGCAGGTTGGTCTTCACATGTGGATCGTTATATTTGGGATTCGTCACTTTGTGTGGCACACGGTTCATTAGCTACAACAGAATGAAAGTAGTCAACTCTGTCCAACATGACTTAAAGCAGCTAAGGTAAAACCATCTCAAAGTCACAAAAATCTTGCAAACGTTTTCACTCCCACAATACAAACAGAATTCTCCTGCTGTGTTGATTTATTTTTCCTTGGTACTGCAAAAGCCTATGAGCCCGTGTTTCTCGCGTTTCTGTAGCATTAGGACACTAGAAGACCGTTTGTCCCCCTTGAAGGGGTATTAATTCATCAAAAACTTCCCCCAAAAGCAACACACCCTCCCCACTGGATAGAGCAAGCAAATGTCTGAGAAAAGAGTCCTACCCAAGAACATAACATACTGACCTCAGCCAGGGCTTCCGCCCAGACCGCTCGATCTAGAGTCTACATATAGCACACAAACTCACCCACTGTGTCTCGCTTAGTTTACATCAAGACGTTGATCGTTAGCTAGACTACGAGAAATTTACGTTATATTGAAGCGAAAAATGTAAAAGGCAAGCAGACACACGGCCAAAAATTGTTTTCCTACAAATCACTGCAGCTGTCACAAATCACTTTCACGAAGTGTTAGATCGAGGCCTCGCTCACCTGTTTCAAGGTGGCATCTTCGTGATGCCTGATGGGAAGCCTCTCATACTCATAAGCAGATGAGATGATTTCGATCAAGCCTCGTAGTTTGGTTTTCGCATTCAGAGATACGCTGAACAACTCTATATATTTGAAAGAAAGAAAACTTCAATTACGTTCAGATCATTGGAAAGAATTAAGTTAATACAGGACTTCAGAAGAAGTCGTATAAGGGGATGTGCCGTGAACAGACGGATCGCTCATGGTAACGTATTTCCACACACAAAGTACAACCGTAGCTAAGAAAACAGCAGGTCCTCACCGATAGTGGTGTAGTTGATGTAGTAGTAGGCAGCAATCATTCCGAGATTCAATGGCGATACATCCATTTCGTCCTCGATCGACAAACACTGGAATATCATAAACCACAAACGATAAACAACATAGTACAAGCCAAGAAGTAAGCAAAACAAATTCAATCTACTCCCAGTAATTTGCCACTTTGCGTTGTCTTGTCAACCCTTCAAGTCCAGAGTGACAAATCATCACGGGGGGGGGGGGGGGGAAAATAAAGGAGATGCCTGGGGATTGGGGACAATCTACATGAGCAACTGCCTAAAAAGGCACTATCAGCAAGGAGGAAACAAGTGCCAGAGGGTATCTATAATGGGAATGTGTCAGGGGAATTTACAATAGAAACGAGACTCCAAAATCATGCAACGACGCCATACAATCGGCTGAATGAGGGTATTGCACACCTCGGAAAAGGTTGTGATAAAAGCTATAACATTGTACCTTGGATTGCTGCAAGTCATTAAGCGTATTCTCCACCATGTCGGACATGTGATCAGAGAGATGTCGATGAGTTACTCCTGCACAGGGATTAAAAAATATATATCTGTGTCACTAACATCGCAATGAGTCATTAAAGACAAGAGCTGCACGACTATTCAACCGCAAGAGTTGCGTGACTTAACAGTTGTTCATCAATTACATCACAAACACAGTCAGCCCCCCCCCCCCCCTGTAAGTAGTAAGCCGGGAGCGTACAATTTACAATAATAAGAGAGGAAGTCGCATCAGCCTTTGCTGGTTTTCTATCCTGGTCAGAATTTGGAGATGCTGGCTTTTGTGGAGGGGGGGGGGGGTGGTGTGGAACCGAGAACCCAGAGAAAACCCTCGGAACAAGGCAAGCACCAACAACAAACTCAATACAGGTTTGGCATAGGGCCGGAATCGAAACCAGGCCACTCTAAATGGAAGGCGAGCGCTCATGCATCTGCGCCATCTATGCTCTTCTTAACTCATTTGCTGAACGAGACACATTCTTTTTACCTTGCAAGTTGTAGTAGTTTGGATTCTGTGTCATTCTGCGGTACAGGTAAGTCCATGTCAAGTAATCCACAGCATCTTGCTTGTTTTCGATCGTCTTTGTCACCACTTCAGCATTAAAATGATCGTGAAGGCAGTGATCCAGATGCGACTAAAACAGTAAAGGGAATATTCGTCAACTTTCACTTTACAACAGGTCACGAAACAACCTTAAAAACCCGCGTGTAAAAAACCTACATTTATTTTGTCTGGTAAAATAGGTTCTTGTATTATGGGTTAGTCAAAGTCAATTGTCGTATACTAACAAACAGTTAAAGTTGAGATTTATCAGCGTATGTTCCTGCATTAATTATGTTTGGACAAGGACCTTTTAGGCCTCAACACACTCAAGGTTACTGTATATCTTTAGAGATGTCTCTCGTCCAAACGATGAGGCGCGTCCGGTTTAAACTGTAGTTACGTGAACTATTGTTTCAGATTTTCAAACTGGACCAAGAATTTTGAAATAAACTGAAAAGTGCGAATTTTATCTGACATTAATTTAACTTGTCCCTAAGTTTCCGGGCCCAAGGCGCAAAAAAGAATCGTGTCTGTGTTTTGCTATGTTTATTTATGTACAAAAAACCGGACGCGCTACTTCGATTGGACGCGAGATACCTCATAGTATCCGATACAACCTAAGTGCTTTAATTTACTAAGTTATTGCTTCATGGGGTATACTTACTTCAATAGGCAAAGGTTCATAAAGGAATTTCTTGAAGTATTCCTTCTTCGATGCTTGGCAAAGAATGACGGCTTTGCCCGAGTCATCTAACAAAGGTCTATTGGCTCTGCCTATCATCTGTAACACGTCTGTGATAGGATAATCCACATAGCTATAACGAAAAACAATTGAAACAGACTGAGCTCGCCTACGCGACACCTGAATCTCACCATCTCAAAATCTGAGGCAATAAAAACACGAAAAAAGGAGGGCAAAAATCGTAATCCTGGAGCCAATTGGATAAAATCCACCGTTCTCAGCATAGTTTCCGGTTTTTTAATAAGGCAAGAACACAAGCGAGCGCCTCGTGTTTTACGTCATCATGACGCCACTGAGATTTGTCATACCCAGTTGCTTGGCAACTTCTCTAATAGCACCGAGGGCCGGTCGATTCTAAGGCGTTTCCACTAGAAAAGATAAGTGGGCAAGACGTAATCGTGGTCACGTATTGCTCAGCAGACATCCTTCTAAAATAACACAGAAAGAGAATATTGCTCTTCCTCTCTCATGGACGCTCGTTGTAGAACTTATGTTTAACTTACGCATGGATTTTTCCTTCGTAGAACTGTGTGTCCATAATGATCACTAGATGAGCACTCATGTTAACCGCCCATGCGAGATTGCGTGACACAACCACCACCTGTCACAAATAAAACGAAATTCAGTCACGGGAAATTGTACTAGAGCAGGGAAAAATAGAACTTCACAGTTACTGGAGCATTTTGGCATGCTATTAAACTTGAAAACTTAATAACACTCAGAATCGATGCTCTAGGCAACTCTTCAGACAAAACAGAAGAAACTGGTCCGTTTTAGACCTCCGGTAGTGCACTATGAGAGTGCAAATTGTCCAAATCAGTTTCTAAGCAAAGGTATCAATAATTCAAATGATTCTCAAGTCAGATTGTACAAGGACATTGTTCTAGATATAATATCTAGCAACTGAGCACGCTTCATCGTGACACGATTTGAGCCACATTCAGGACTGACTGTATCAGTTACCTGTATAGCGCCTGAGTTAAACAGTTGTTCCACAATCTTTGTTTCAGTCTCAGACAGACCCTCATGTAAATAAGCCACACCATAACCCACTGTCTCTTTCAGCGTCTGAGAAAAAAAGAACATAACCTTGTTGCTTAGTATTTTACCTAGAGAAACGTGTTTAAAAAAAATTAAAAATAGTCTAGGTATAAGAAACAAGAGAATATACTGATGCAACACGACAACCATGTTTATGAAGACACGTTTTCTTTTTCTTGTATCACATAAGATTATAACATGGCGTCAGTCAAACAGATCAAAAAAGCAAGCCTTATATAGTTGCAGTATGTGTCCTTCAGTCACTTGCCTTGTCGTTCAAACGCTTGACAAACGGTTGAAGATCTTCCTCGGTGCAGTGCAAGAACCTACAGGAAGGGAAATAATGTGTTACAAGTCACAACTGTTCAAAGCCTGTACAACTGTTACACGTACACGCGTGAGTTCATGAACACTAAAGGTCACGCAGCCTCGCCAATCGCGTGTCGGTCCGCTTCCAGGCTATAGAGACACATACCAAAACAAATCATTTTACAAAACATCGATTTAATGAAATACTCGCACATTTCATGCACGAGTTCTGAGCGGTGTTCAATTCTAGCCGTAGCTCATAGGCCTTTGAATGGCTTTACACTTCTGTGAGTTAACTTCAAATTCGTCATTTGCAATCCGAGTTAATCGTGCAAATCTTTCACCATCGCTGTTTCTCTATGGTTTACTGTTATCTCGTTGGTATGTTTCTATCTTAGTGAGCTAATATTTTCAGGTTTCATTCGATTTCAAGAAAACTTTGTGACTAATTCTAAAATACCAAGCCCTTACCTCTGTGCATCGTTCTCAGCGCCAGAGAAAGTCAACAGATCCAGAGCCGTGAGCTTGGTCTGTCTTCGTGAAGGCACGAAAACGATAACCGGTTTTTTAGGAGAATGTTTTACGATGGATTGGTAGGTGGGTTTTGTCATGGCCATCAAACGAGATGCCGTGTGAGTGATGTTAAAACCCTGTGAAAAACAAGAATAATGAAGGCAGTTTACGAAGAATTAAGACTCGTAAAAACATATCTCGTGCACCTAAACTAAAGAGTTAGTATCCAATCCCCGCCGGAGGAATTGATAAAGCTTCGTTTCAACCGTTAGGCCTTCCGTCCACACTGATCTGTCACGAAAACGCAACTTTTCGAAAACGCTTTTCAAGCCGGAGGATTTTCAAAACGCCGGCTTTTCGTTTTTGTGTAGACGGAAACATTTTGAAAACGCAGTTTTCGAAAGCAATGGCGTCACGATCATCATAATCACCACCAAAATGACCGGCGATTGTTTCGTTTATAATTTCCTCCAGCGAGTGTGGACAGAACAGATTTGATGCGTTTTCGGAGAGAAACCTCCGTTTTTAAATTCCTCCAGGGTAGTGTGATCAGAGCCGAATATAAAAATCGTATCGTCTCCCCTTGTTTGAAAAGTCGCTATAACTCAAAGCAATTTGACGAGTTCGCAGTGTATTTACCTGTATGTGTAGTTCAAGCGGTACAGGTCTCACGTTAGGATGAAAGTTGAACAAGCCGGTTGGACCAACACCAAGCCACTGAGAAACATCCTGTGACAACAGCAGTATGTTAAAATCAATCAAAGCGTATTCAAAACACATTGCAGAGTTTAATTACATTGCCTTTAGTTTTTTTTTTCCTCATTCCATAGACTACTTGTAAGTCGTCCGTCTTCCCCCCTTAGTCCCTCGAACGTGACTGTGAATAAATCGCGAGGAAAAAATGGACGCGATTTCAGACGACCATTTTTTTCGCGCGGTTTTCGGACTATGCAAAAGAGGGACTGTGTACAAACGTCTACAGGCAGACGAAAAATGTTCAGTTTGTCCCGCGCTCGCCATTTTCCTTAACTGTCATTCTTAACCCCTCTAGTAACGGTTTCACAAACCTTAGCATTTGCCAGGGATGAACTAAGTGCCACAATCCTGATGTTACGCTCAATTTGGGACGAGATGTATCTCATACGAGAACAGATCACTTCCATGACGGGCTAAAACACAAACGAAGAAAAACTGTTAAACACGCCAAAATGCATCCAGGCTCTGTGTGGAAACCAAAGGAAAAAGCCTTAGCGTAATTAAACAAATCACACTCATTTTAAAGGATGCTTTGAGTTATTTTGGCCAGGTACAAAATTTGCTTTAAGCTGAAGAACCTAAAAATGTTAACTGTAATACAAAGATAGAAAGACAGCAGAGATACAATGTAATAAGTATGGAGAAGATTAACACAAATTACAAACGAGGAACTTGAAAAATTTAGCCTGAAGTTTACGAGGTACGTAAACCGTGAGGTGACTATAACAACTTACTAGTTCACACTAGTAAACGCCTTAATGTACGTTTGCCTGAAAGATTCCTTTCCTTCAAAGTTTGCTGGGACAACTGAACAAGATAATTTGTTGAATAAACCCAACACTAAATCGCACGACTTTTTGACAAAGCGCCAGCCAATCCCTGTCTGGTTAAACAGAGACAGATAAGCCATAATAAACTAAAATGTTCTTCTCTTACCCCTGATTCTCCACCGATCAAATGAGCCTCATCCAGGATGAACAGGTGAACGTTTTGAACATTCTTTCTTTGTTTCCATCGGCGTGACAACACATCCCACTGTTCTGGCGTGCTAACGATCACGTTACCCTTCAAAATTATAACACCATCAAGTTAACAAAATACAGTGGCGTCCTAACATAACAATGTGTGTGTGTGTGTAGAAACCTAAATTTTTGCGCGTCAAAGCTAGTATAAAAAACATTCCGAAATAGAGAAGAGAAGAGTTGGAAGGACTTATGTACAAAAATGCTATGGTGGGAAAACACCAAAGTTGTGATAGTAATCCAATACAAAACATGGATGGTTAAAACTTGGTAAGTGAGGCATTCGGGCTGGATCTTTCAGGACATGTACGGTTATGGGCTTCTTAAAGGACCCTAGTCAGTCTCCGCCCTTTTCGATGCCACTGAATTATTGATATTGCAAGGTGAAGCGAAATTTTTTTTTCTTTACTGCAAGTTGTCTTCCTGTGTTTTAAATTATCTTTATTATCTTCACTAGTTTCACAGTAATTTCCTCAGTTCGCTTCGAAATGTTCCGAATAAATTTAATAGCCAAACTCTCGCACATAAACAAAACATGTGTGCCTGACTAGGGTCTTTAAAGGACGCTCTACGGGAAGAATAATAGAGCATAAGGATGTCCTGTTCTGTGCGAACATTCAAGCAAATTTAAAGTAATCAACGTTGTTCTTTTGACATGCAGTGCAGAAGTTAGCTACCACCAGGACAGTGTTTCGCTGAGATGCATAATTTTGTTCCAAACCTTGGCGAGAAGTTTAAGATCGGCGCTAGTTTCTCCCGTCAACTTGACCACGTTCTTGCCGAGCTGAAGTGCAAATTTACTCTGCCAGTCAGCATACACCTGAAGGAAAGCAAAAGGACGACATCTAAACGTAGGCAATAACATTTCCTCTCCCATTTTTGTCCTGTACACAGGGAAATCCTTGGTCCTACGTCAATGCGTGACAAAAACATGTTCTACGCGATCTAACTAACAACTGATCTAAACATTTGAAATCCACTCACACTAAAACATGTGCAACCTCATGCCGTCCTAATATCAACAGTGTTGAGATTCAGGATGAAATTATATTTTAAATCATTGGTTGCACACATTACACATTTAAACCACATCCGTATTCATAGAGACTGATAATCAATTGATTGGCTGAGGAAAAAACACAGCGTTCTTTCCCTACCTACTAAGGGCCGGTGTGTTGCATTTATTTTTGCACCAGTTACAAGGCTAACGAAAACACACAGCTAAACCTGACACTAATTCTTGTCTACCGCGGTGTAGTTCGAACGATTAATTGCACAGTCCTCACCTGGTCGGCCAGAGACTGCAGAGGTGTGACGAACACACATCTACATTCTGGTATTTGCTGAAGAAGCCGCAGCACAGCAAACTCTGCACAGATAGTCTTTCCACTGCCAGTGGGAGCGCCGATAAGAACATTCTCATCTGAGTTGTACATGGTGTTAAAAACTAAGGGGAAAAAGAATGGATGTCGTTTACAGGCCGTAATGATGGAAGGCAATTTGAACCGTTTGCTAACTTGGACGCTAAGCTATCAAGATATTTACTTCGCCTAAACAATATAGTGTGGATTACAGCTGCAATGGGTCCCTTTTTCTTGGTTCGTCTACAGTGCAAGAAGAACAGAAGCTACGGGAAAGAATGACTGTGTAGGCTTTCCGAGCTGAAATATGTCCTATTTTGTACTAGTGTGATTTATAAATTTCCACTCGCGTAGGATCTGTCTGCTGTCCGATCTGGGAAAACAGGGTGACCTGTCTCAGCTTATAATATCTACACTTGTCTAGAACATGTGCAACCTCACACCGTGCTAATGTCAACATGGTTGAAATCAGTATCACAAGTACATTTCAATCACTGGTTGCATCACTAATTTGATGGTTGAAGTCAAGCAAAAAAACAGAACGTCCCCAAGTGTAGAACAACTAAACCCATGTAACAGAGTCTTGCTGTTTCCCCTCACCTTGAGTCTGTATGGGGTTGAAGTACGGAAACTTGTCTTTGTACAAACTCTCAAATGCTGGATTTCTGAGAGCAGACACAGGTAGAGGCTGAAGATCAAGCAGTTCAGTGGGAGGAGGGTTCTTCTCCGGCAGGATCAAATGACGAAATGAAACTGGCAACTGAGTTTCAGAACCTGGAAAAACAAAAAGTTAATTGTAATGCACTCTAACAAAAAGAACTATCGCTTTTGTCAAACTTAAGAGTTGCGTCCATTCATTACGAAAAAAGAAGTCAGTCACGGTATTTTGGCCACACACAAAATTACCTTTTGATTGAGTTGAAGGAAACTTGAAAATAATAGTTTACTAAGATAGAAAAACACCAAAGAGATAATAATAAACCATAAAGGAACAAGAATGGTTAAGGATGGAGAAGACTGACACGGATTACAAACAAAGAACTTGAAAAAATTATGAAGGCTAAACTTTTCAACATACACAAACACTAACAAAGCTACTAAACCCACAGACGGAAAAGTCAAAACTCTAAGGAAAAACCTCTCATGCGATAAGGTAATAAGGATGGTGCATATCAGTAACGCAATTCTCCTCACTAGTTCTATATAAATGGCAAGGTAACCAGCAATGAGAATTTTCATGTTGAACTCACTCACCAAGCCACTTATCTGATACTATCCTGATGAAATACTGAGGTGGTAGCGGCTCGAACACAGGCACAAAGAACTTCAGTGTGTGTTCATCCGAGGCAAACTTGCTCTTCAGCAAAAAGTATTCGTGGTGCAGGATGATTTCGCTGTCGACATCTTCAACAAAAATCCACATTGCCTCCGAGTTTCCATGGACCTTCTCGTCCCACTGAAAGTCTGGGGTTATCACAAGCTCGACGCTCAAGGTAGATCTGAAAAGATTAACACAATTCACTTAATTCAGAAGAGCACGGACAACCAATGGTCACCTACACCTGCTGATTTGTGGTAAGCTCGCATGATGTTCGTGTGACTAGCTAAACACTCGCCTAAAACGTCTTTAAATCCTCAATCGTGTTCCAAAAAGCAAACTTAAATCCGTTATTTACTCAAACTTTGAACGCCTTACATTTACGTGTGCACACCCATTTGAATCAAAATCTTTAAGGACCTACGTCACGATTTACCCATCTTAAAAACTTTGGCATAATCGTTTGTAATCCGTGTTAATCTTCTCTATCCTTTAACCTCACGTGTCCCATTATGGTTTATTGTTATATTTTTAGTCTTTTTCTACCCTAGTAAACTAATATTTTTGGGTTTCTTTTCATGAAAAGACAATTTTATACATGGCCAAAATACTATGCTGAACTCCACTGAATTATTAGAAAATTCTCACTCCTCTCGTTAAAACTTCTTGTATCTGGTTTAAGAACTCTTTTTACACAGACCTGGACAAAACGTTACAAAAATATATTCTCTAGCACTACACTCTACCTCGTGATTGGTTGGATATGAGTCGCTAGTTCCATCTTTGGCAGTTGATGTACAAACTTGTACAGCGTTTTCCCCATTTTGGGCATATGCACAAGCTCCCCAATCTCAGTGGGTCCCAGGTCATAATAGCGCTCCCAAGGGAATTCTTTCTTTTCGATCCTCTTGATGACTTCCATCGGAATTTTCTTGAACTGACGTAATGGACTCATTGAAAGCCACCTTAAATTTCAAGACAACGTTCACACTATTCACATTAAAGTATCACATGATCTCAAACTGCCAGTTGAAATGCACATGTTCAATTTTGCTGGACGTCAAGGTAGCCAAAATGTGACATGTAATTACACTGTATATAACATTGTTAAGGTATTCCTAGAGGATAAAATGACTATATTTTTGATCACCAAAATTTTTTTGCAACTCGATAAACCTTGCACTGAAGTTCACATCAGAGCATTTTCTTTCAGCTTCAACACTAAGCTATACTTACATATTAGTTATCCGACACTTTTGAGTGGTATAGCGTCGAACATACATGTATCGCGAGTTACTTGTGTTTTCGTGGTATACACAAGGGTCCGTACTCCAGCGTGCATACCCAGAAAATACAAGGTGCGATATTTCATGGTATACCACGAGAGAGCGTTGCATAACTGTTTTTATACTACAGACTAAGAAATTTCTGAAATGTGATTGGCTAAGACCAGTAGTATTTAAGCCAAATTTGAAATACT
>OMLO01000403.1_pt1 | contig 27484 bp, 5 predicted proteins | sample 1674811 | NCBI WGS metagenome assembly OMLO01 (sample SAMN06265003, study PRJEB25207) | coral metagenome | isolation source: Coral host | place: Mexico:La Bocana,Puerto Morelos, Mexico | collected 2008-11-13
GCGAAGAAAGACTATTATCGTCGTATCGTTTCGGTAGGACAGTTCAGCTTTGACTGCAGCTCGTACTGCGGGCGCAGTCGCCGTTTAAACGAATTTTTTTCGTGCATTTTTAAGAACACACTAATTTAGTCACTGGTGACACATGTCTACCGCTCTTTGTCTCTCTGTCAGCAGTTTCCTTTTGTAGAGAATAATAACGGAGAAGGTTCCTGGAGAGCAATAATTCCTCGCTTCCGAACAAAAACTTTTTGCACTCTGAAATTTAAATAGCTGTAGCTTAAAGTTTAGAAAGTATCGTGCACTGTTGCAACAGGCCTATTGCCTTCAAATATTACGAAAAGAATCACAACAAACAGTCAATGAATCATTTATTTATTTTATCGAGAAACATTATTTCCTTTTGTTCAGTTCCCCGCTAAATTGAAGAAGGCAAAATGTAAAATTGCCGCTTGTTCCACTACAAGCGATTTACAACCATGACTATGTAAAAAATTCTTCACGTAAAACAATTGTTTAAAAAAAATACTCGCGACTATAATCATATCATGTAACGTATATTTGCTTAGAGGTGAAATTAGGTACAATCATCGTTGTTCGATTGTATCAAACTTACCGCAAGCACTAGTTTGGCGATCTTTTAAGTTCGTCATCATGACAGAGAAAAAATAATAATCTGTAATAAGATCATCCTCTAAGGCATACAGAGACCCAAGAAGAGAAATGAAGAATGTAAAAAGAGCCTTCCTAGATTTGGAACACATTATGACTGCTGGAAAATAATACTACTTAGCCTTGACACGTGTTATTTCTTGTCACGCAACGCTACGCTTTCAGTGGAGAGAGCGTAGCATAGCGTGACAAAAGTAGGGCGACCAGAACTGGACTAACGCTTTTGTTGTTAGTTGCGATAAGGGTCATGTCCCATAAAGGGAATCGCGGATCTGGACTTCGAAGACAAAGCTAAGTAGAAACCTAAATAATAAAAAAGAGAAATTGGGTTAACCAAAACTCACATTTTCAGCGTATTACCTCCAGTGTGTTGTACTGCAAAACACAGCGTAGTCAGTTGCAAGGTCTGCAACCCTTTCAGTGTTATCCCAATCGTTTAAAACGACCTAAGCTTGCACATCTGAAGGTGAAGTTTTACAATATATCCCTAATAAAAATGGATACTCATCCATCTGTTTTCCCAGTGTCGGTTATAATTTTTGGAAATCTGATCTCTAAATGAACTGGTAACAGACGACGCGTTGTAACGTTGGTTTTGGATACTGTTACTAAAAAATACTGACAAACATCAAAAGCGTTATTATTGCTATGTTCATTATGATTTAAAAATGACAATAAAAACGTTCTTGGTCTACACCTCCGTACATTTTTCACCTGCAACGAAAAATGAATATATGCTAAGATAAATGTTCACAAACGACGCAATTAACATACAGAGGAAAAACGTGCAAAGAAGAGACCTGTAAATGTAAGGAGTATATCAAAACTATTTTTCATTTCTTTTTAAATATTATAAACTGTGCGTTTTTCACTGACCAAACAATTTACCCTATTCAAACAATTTCAGTTTTTCGAGTTTGTCCCAAATTAAGTCGGTAACGTCTGCTCTCTCTGCCTTGACAGCAAAAATATTCGAGCTGCAGACTAAGGTCCTTAATTTATCGAGCTGACTCCCAGGTGGCAACAGTAAAGGAAATCATTAACTGGGTGGCATTGTTAACGATTAAGGTCCCTACTGGCAAAATACAGAAGGTATTTATGTGTGCTCATAGAACTAACCAATAGAAACATTGTGATTATCTAATTCATGCATAGTCTATGAGCATAAAACAAAAGATGGATAGGGTCAAGGACCTTCCAACATAAGCTTCTTTAATGTGCCATGGGAGTCTTAACCATTCCCTCTATTAACTATGGTTCCGACAAAGAAAAAATCGCGCCCTTCGGTGAAAAAGCCCCGGTCAGTCACATCGGTGTTTATTCATCGGTTTTCCGCAGAGAAATACCTTTGGTTGATAAGGAGAAGGAAAGAAAAGAGTGAAAATAAACCGAGAAGAAACTCGGGAGAGGACAGCGAGAGAGCGTAAAGAAACATTGGCAGAGGAGAGATTGTTCTGACGTTAAGTTGTGACCCGTGACCACAGGAACGTTTGATTTGTAACAACTTAAATTTTACTATCGATCGGTTTTGACTGAGGAAGGGGCTTTTCATGAAGGGTTTATAATCATTCTTCTTTTATACTGGTTCCGGATTGACCAGCTTAAGAATTCGCAGATAATGTACCAGAACTAGTCTCAAAATGACGACACGTTCACTCACCTTCATCTGTAATGTAGCACCTCTCACAGTGCAGTCTGGAGTTAGTGATGTGAAGGACAGGGCTGAACTCGTCGCCAAACCACGTTCGGCATACCACACAACAGAAGCAGTTAACATGCCAGTATCGATCCAATTCCGCTATGTACATCGAGGGACTTTTCTCAATTGACGTGCCACAGCTAGTGCAGATCACGTGATTGCTTTCACCGTGAATAAATGTCTTGTAAATACTATAGCCGTCAAAGCCATTCACTTCTGGAACTGGGTCAGATTTTCCTGGAAAGTCGTCTTGCCAGAAAGGATCTCCATTTTCTCTAAATGCTTCACCTGGTGCTTTCGTAGAAACGTCACTTTCGTAGCGATGCCCGTTCATGGGAATAACCTCTGCTTGTGGTTTTGAAATGTTCTCTGAATATTGTCTTTCCTTTTCACGTAGCTCTAGCTCTCTCAGAGGTTTATATTCTTCAGCATTATAGTAGTGCTCCATATGGCTAGAAATTCTAGTGTTTGCCACTTTGTGGTTTCTATTCTCGTCAAAAGTGTTCTTGCTGCGTTCTTCTTCTGCTAGCAAATCATTAAACATCTCCTCGTTGATTGAAAACTCCACAGACGGTTTTTCTACTGGTGAGATTATGGGTTCTTCGGCTTGTGTTCGCTGTTTCAAAGCAACCCTCTCCTTCATTAGCCTTTCAGTTTCTTGGGCCATAAATTCCTCTTCAGCTTTTAGCTTTCGAAGACGCTCCTCCTGGTCAAACGCTTTGGTTTCTCTGCGGACAACATCTTGCTCGCCAATAAAGTCAATTCCGTTAATGCGCGTTTGAGAGTCGTCACTACTGTATCTTCTGGGACGCTCATTACGGCCAGTCCCTCTGTCCTCCTGCTCTGGCTTTTTCTCCGTCTTTTTATGCCAATAATCTTCTTCTACTGCGATCACTTTCATAAGATCTTCGTCACTTAATCGACCTTTTGCTCGAGAAATTTCAATTCCCTCATTTGTATCTCGAGGGATTTCGTCTTCTTCGCCATACTCTTCGTCAGGGTCTAGCGATGCTCTCATTTGTAAATTCATGAGGTACTTCGTCTTTTCTTGTTGTTTTCGATTCTTTACCTCAAACTCTCTTCTATATTTTTCTCTATACTCAGCATCACGTAACTGCTCCTTTAGCATCTCTTCTTTTTCTTTTTGCTCTCTTCTTCGATCCACTTCGTATCCTGCTATCTGAACAGGATCCGATTCTGTTTGGAAAACGTTATCACTGCTAATTACGTCAACTCCCCCGTTGTTGTCGTCATCCGCCATTTTATCTTCAAGGTCATCTGAGAAGTTCATAACCCGTCTTCTTCCTATTCGTTGTTCATCCTTTTGTGGCGATGTGTCAAACGCCCCATCGCCCCACTGTCGGGTTTGACTCTCAACCGTCGAGACAACCAGAGGGTGTAGTTCCGTGTGGGTTGACACACTGTTTTCGTAATCGTAGGCTTTTTCGTCGAACTCTTGCAATCTTGCTTCCATGTACAATGAATCACTTTCTTCGCGCGTACTATTACCTGCCCAATCCTGCAAATCATCTTTTTTGTTGTCATCTAGGATACGCAATTCGCCAAATCGACTTCCATCAAAACTGTTTTCTGTATGCTTCTGCCGTAAATTTGACGATTGGCGTTCCTGTAGATCATCACGGTTGTGCGTTTCGTTTGGACCAGTGCGTGCAAACACGCCAAATACTTGCGGTCGGGAAGAATTTCTGACTTCTTCAGGTGGTTCAGTAGCGCCTTTTTTCCCGAGACTTCTAATGTCCTGTAGAACAAGACCCTTTCTATACTCTATCTCCTCTCTGTCATCCTTCATGGAACTGCGATCTGATCTTTCTTCAGTTGGAAACATATCTCTATCATCTTGCATCGACTTGAACCCATTCTTGCCGTTAAAAAATATTTCTTCAGCTGGCACGAAGTCGTAACTTCTAGGTTGTTCCTGTTTAAGACCTATAAGTCCTTCGTGTTTCGTCGATTGATGCGTCCTTGGCTTTGCCGTGACTACTATTGGGGCGCCAAATACCATCGGACGGTCATCCTTAGCAGACGTTTTGGTAGGCTGACTTTCTCTAGGACGCGAGTCTTTTGGCTTCCAGTCTTCGTTGTCGCCAAATACCATCGGACGGTCATCCTTGGTAGACGTTTTGGTAAGCTGACTTTCTCTAGGACGCGACTCTTTTGGCTTCCAGTCTTCGTTGTCGTCTTGAACGTGATTCTGTTGTTTGTAACCGTATCTTCCTTGATAAGAAGACTGGTTCTCCTGAGGATATTCACTCTGTTCAATGAAGCACTTCTCTTCTTCCTGGTCGATAGCCCTTGGGATATAAATATCTTCTTTTCTTTGGTAGTTTCTACCTGGTTGAAAAGGCTCAATCTTTGGATATTCTCGCAGGTATGGTCTTTCGTCCCACCCGCTAAACTCGCGATTAGCATTCCCTTTTTGTTCATGTTCTGGAACATCAGGGGAAGTTTCAGCCAATTCTACGCGATTGGGCTGAATCCATGTCTGCGTTACAACAACACGATCATCTGATGGTTTGCTCTTTGGAGCGAGGTCTCCTTTGACAGGACGTTTCTCGTAAGATACGTCTGAGTAAGCCGTATAGTAAGAAGGCTGATCGTGCTGGGTATGTGGCTTGTAATGTTCATAATCATTTGTCGAACGCACGGTCACAACTTGTACCGTTTTGCTATCACGCTCGTTCCAAGAAGGAGCTTCATACTGAACTGGCGCCTCTTCAACCACATCTTGTGTACCTTTTTCTGGTGGAGGACCTTGCATCTGGTCAAAGTAACCTTCTGGGTCCTGAAACACATCGTCAAGCTCCTCCATTCCGGAGATTTTTTCTCGCTGATATTTTTGCCGCAATCTGTCCTCATCTTCCTCCTCGGAACGTGTCCGACGACGCCTTGCTGTGTCATACTCATCATCAGAGTCGTAATCGTCTGGGAAGCCATGCCAACTCTTTGTTCTCATGTCCCGTTCTATCCGCTTGAGCTCTGCTACGTCAACTAACGATTTACGTGCTGGTGGACCGTCTGCTTTTGGACGACTTTTCTCGGCTTCGAGAGTAGCAAACCTGTTGGTAAGATCTTTTACTTTAGTCTTACGCTGTGCCTGCCCCTGCAGCTCACTTGATTTTGTGGGTGGACAGATAAAATCCTTGTATGACAAGTTTTGAACTGGGCGGACGGGATCAGGCTCATTTCGAATGCCTTCACGTGTGTCAGGACGATTCGATTCACGTCCACTTTCTGCAATCCACTTTGAAGGACGGTCAAAACTTCTATGGAATGAGCCATTGGGTGCCGATTCAAGCTGTGAGCGAGATGACTGATTGATTTGTTCCTCTTCAGGAGGTCTGTATCTTAGCTCTCGAACTTCTTTCCTCCAAGGCATTTCTTCCTTCTCTTTCTCATCACTAGGTAAAAAGCTGTCTACGGATTTCTTCCCGGGCCTCGCGACAAAATCTTGGTAGGAGAACTTTCGGAAGTCTGTGGAGTCTTCAGGTGAAGAATGGACATACGTAACGGATGAACGCTGCACCGGCTCATCTTCGGTTGGCGATCTTTTAATTTCACGGACTTCCTTTCTCCACGGCATTTCTTCTTTTTCCTTTTCCTGATAAGCTACGAAGCCGTCTCTAGCTTTTCTGGAGGGCTTTGCAACAAGATCGTTGTATGCTGGTCGTCTGTAATCTTTGTCAGGAGCAGACTGAGCGTTTGTTGCAGACGACTTTTCCAACGGTTCTTCCTCCTCTGTTGATGATCTCTTAATTTCTCGCACCTCCTTTCTCCACGGCATTTCCTCCTTGTCCTTTTCAACATCGGGCTGAAACACATCTCGACGTTTTCTAGTGGGTACCTTAATAAACTCTTTGTACGATAATTTGCGTAGATTTGGTGCAGTTGAAGGCTCAAATTCGGGCGGTGGATTCTCATCTTCATACTCCTGTTCGTCGTCAGTCTTTGGTCTCTCCTTGAGTTCCCTTACTTCCCTTCTCCATGGCATTTCTCCTTTGTCTTTGTTATCCTCTAAATTCACAAACGTATCTCTTGTCTTCAACAAAGAAGGACGATTCCGCGTCACCTCCGTCTGCGGCGGCTGTGTCGTAGACAGGAACACAGGTGGATTCTCCGCACTAGGCGATCTTTTGATTTCTTTTACTTCCTTTCTCCACGGCGGTTCCTCAGACTGTTCGCCTACTGTTTCATTATCTCTAGCAAAATTGTCCATCGCTCGTTTAGAAGGAGGCACAACAAGCTCAAGGTACTGAGCTTTCCCGAGCTCAGAACGGGGCGAGCTAGGTCGATCAGAATAACTCGTGTCTCGATCTTCATCAGAAAGAAAGTTCCTCTTATCCTTGACTTCTCGAACCTCCTTCCGCCACGGCATCTCTTCTGTTGGAGCGAACGTGTTTTTCTCGCGGATGAATGTCTCCCGGGATTTTTTGCGCGGCGCGCGCACAAGATCACGATAAGGCAAATTTTTGGCATCTGACAAATTGATATCTAGAGGTTCCTCTCCAGGGGATTTTCTTCTTCTCGACTCTTCATAACGCCGTGTCACGTAGTCGGAATATTCCTGTCTTTTGTTTTCGGCTGTACGTTCAATATGCTTTGGATTGTTCTCGTCTACAGACGGGGCGGATTCCATTGACTCTGCTGTTGCTACGTGGACGACTCCTTCCCCAGGTGCGGGCTCGGGAACATCATTGAAGCTACTGTACTCATAGTAGTTGGAGACTGGGCGAGAGGGCCTCTCCTGTTGGTTTCTCCTTCTTACATCAGAGGGTTCCCATTGTCTGTCAGAGGGGGACTGGAAGCGGGCAATGTGCGGGCGAGTGGACGTACTCAGAGGCACTGCTTCTTTAACGGGGCTACCAAATGACTTTCTTTTGTTCTTTTGAAGAATTTCGCTTTCCTATAAACATGGAAAAAATGCATAAATTTGTTTAAGCCACGTAATTCAAATAGCGAGATATAAACATGAGTGCTATCCAATGGTTCGTCATATTTGATCCTTGTGATTGAGCAAAGTTATAAGTGTGAAATAAACTGTTGCATTGCGCAGGGGAGCCAGTGAAACACTGGGCTATTAACTGACTTGAACTTACATGTAACAGACGAAAATATAATTACCAACTCTAATGAGTTTGTAAAACTAACGTTTTAAGTATTAGCTCTCCGCAACAGAGAAGTGCTTTTGTACCTTTAGCAAGTGTTGAAAGACATTTTGGCCAGCTCTATACGGAATATGTTAATCCGAGTTCGTTATACAGGCAACTGGAAATCTTCCAAATTTATCTTAATTTACAAACGTACAAAAATACTTCTTTATTACTTTTTAATTCAGGTCTGTACCTTTCGGGCTTGGTAATCCTTGTCTTCAAAAGTGCGCTGTTTCTCAAGGAGGCCAACATTTGCATCTCTCGGAAGACCAACTTTTGATGATCTCTTGCGACCGTCCGTCTCCGAAAGTGGTGGGCGGTGTTGACCTCGAAGAATAGAGATGTCCTGGGGGAGAATAGCAAAGGAAATCAAAACAGAAATCTTAAATGCGAATGGAAATACTTATTGACGCTTTCGGACGGTGCATTTTCTTCTGTAAGGTGATAATTAAGAGGCAGCCTAGTCTTATGAAGAGATAAGGCACCTAACCGCAGTAAATTACGTCAACATAAACAACGGCATGTTTTGCAGCCCGAAGCCACAAAATTAGCGCGGTTTTAACTGCAAACAAAACACAGAGCAATTATAAAAATTGTAAAAAACGTATATCTTCAGCGAAAACTTTAAGTGAAGACTTAAAGCTGGAAAAAGTGCGTTAGTAAGCTTAATTACCACTGATTCAGATTTAACATGCAGCGCAAACACACAAGTCGATGACCTCTCTGAAGTATCGGTTGAAATTTCTCCTTGGGTTTTCCTTGAATCCGTCACGAAAAAACAAGTGAAAAAATATTTTGAAAACACTGACGGATCTTTAATGATCTAAGCTAACATGACTGGAAACATTCAGGCGTGCTGACCTGTTCAGCTTGTCGGTCAAGTTGTTCAAAGGTAGCTTTCTTCTCGTCCAGTTTGACTTGTTCCCGTTTTGGAACCATCATAGGGTTTGGTCTCTTTTCTTTTCCGTCTGTCATGGACAAACGGAGGTTTCCCTGAAGAACAGCTTTTTCCTAAAGCAAAAAGAAGCAAACAAGCCTCAGCATATAAAATAATCATCATGAAGAGAAACAATGCAGAGATTTTGTTTAGTTTTGTTTTTCTGTTCAGCTAGGGTCAATTTTGCTCAACTTCAACTTGTTTCCGTACATCTGCTTTGCGAACTGTTTGTTTACGCGTATTTTTAAGGTCAATATTGACAAAAGAAATTGAACGACTCCGAATGATTATCTTTGCTTTAACCGTTTCTTAAGCTCTACCTCATTCGATAATAAAAACACATCACCGAAGAATTTACTCTAATTAATTGAACCATGAATCGCTACTTGTTAGAAACTTCATCTCTTTAATACGGCATCTGCCTAAAGTGAGTCGCTCTTGCTGAAATTGTTTAACGGATAAATTTATCTCAAATAAGAAAATTTTGCATTTCAAAAGTATCAGTCTTTGTCATGGGGAGACAATAACTACTGTAAGCTACAGAAGACATTCGAAGCCGTATCTTGGTCGCAAGTGTTGTCTATATTCCTTACCCTCTGGGCTTGATAATCGCGCAGTTCAAAATCCTTCTGTTTCTCCCACAGTTTTACATCTGATTTCCCCGCTAGCGGAACTTTGTCTGGTTTTGCATTTCTTTCTGGTTGAGGTCGTAATTTGCCCTCCAACACAGCACTTTCCTTTGATGAAAACACGAAGAAAAACCTTTCATACAAGCTAAATAAAGTTGTCATCCCGATATTGAGATAACTTCCAGTCAGCTAATTGCCATGCAAATATAAAACCATATCAGCATGACACCTGCGAGTAGATATCTATGGTGTGTTTATGTTACAGCAGGTTGTTTTGGAAGTTTATATAGCTCTTTATCAGAATCAATTGTGTGGTGGGAAGCAAAATTTCCTCTAAGAAAGGTTTTAGATCATTTTCAAAAGCTCTCTCAAACCAATAAAACAATGAATTCCTACAAAGATACGATTTATTATCGCAGTTATTTACAATCCATTCTGTTTTCATAGCGTACCAAATGTTTCACATTTTTCGTTGAGAATAATCTACCGATCAGACAGTGTAAACTCCAGTACAATTATATTCTTCAAAAGATGTCAGTTCAGTTTGTAAGCAATGAAGATACAATTTGACAAAAACGCAGTGCTAAATTAACCGACCAGGGAGCAACCTTTAAAATAAACAATGACATACTTTATTAAACGGGCTTTCTAAGTTATTGAATTCATCTACGTCAATATTTTGAAGTATTTGTAAATTGAAAGGTGAAATTAACGTTATCTATGGGTAGAAACAATTTTCATTGTGACAAAAACGAGTCTGCTTTGAGTTGGAAGAGACAAGTGATAATTTACATACCGTAGTTGCCTGTCGTTGAAGTTGTTCGTAATTTTGATGTTTTTCCTTGAAAGCCACATCCACCGGATTTTGCTTCTTCAATGTTCTGGTTTTCTCCTCTGGTCCCCAAGATACTGGCCGAACCTTGCCCTTCAATACCGCAGATTGCTGCAAAAACAAGTATCAATGATAAGATCGGAACTTCGCTTCAAACATTTGATAGATAAAAGTGCTGTTATAAAAAGTCTTCGCAAAATCCACGCGAAGAATTTCCTATTCTAATTTTCCCGTCAAAAAAAGCGCGAGTATAAACCGCAAATTATTTCTCAACGGTCACGTCACCATTATGCGGCCGTTACCCGTAGATACATGTAACGTTGCTTAGCAACCGAGGACGAGATTGCAGGTTTAAATTTAATTGTAACGATTCAACCCCCCAAAATTTTTTACGATTAGCAATTAACTCAAAACAACCTCGCTAAAAAGGACTCCAAACCTGATCAAGAAACGAAGGAAAAATTCTCAAAGAGAAGTTATTGACTGCAGTATCGGGTATCGAAATGTGAGACGCGCAAATTTGGACGCGCGAGAAGCTGATAAACTCGTGCGTGGGACTAGCGTTTCGTCGCGCGAACTCGTAATCTAGGTTTTGATGCTTTGGAATATAACTTCAGAGAAACAGAACAAAGTACATAAAGTGAAACTGTTAATGATTACCTCCACAGCTTGTTTATCGAGCCCTTCGAATCGTTTCTGTTTCTCTCTCAAGTCCACTTCAACTTTCTTTCCAAGTGATATTGGAGGTGGTGACGTCACGTGATTTGAGGAACCACCCCCGCTGGGGCGTGATTTATCACTCGATGAATCCTGCAACAGACGGGACATCGGAAGAATTAAGTCATTGTGGTGATGCTCATTGGTAACGTTACATAAAGCACAGGACACTGACGCGTAAGTAAGAGGAGGGGGAAGAGACACGTTTAATAGCGTTAATCCTTACGCATCTTGGAAGATACCTCACACTGAAGACAAGAAGAGTTTGCGAGTGAAGACAAGCACAGAATCCAGTACGTAGAAAACCACTCACACTCCATCCCTCCAACCCTCCAATAAAAGCACTAACTAAACACACTATTTTGACTGCTTAACGGATAGACAGATTCTTGCCAACACTGTTCCTGACATGTCGTAAGCATACCATTATCATTTCCATAAAGAGATGCTCAGTTTTCTAAATAAGCATTACTTGAAAGAAACAGGTGTGCTGCGTCAGTAGAAATACGGAACACGACTTCAAAGAAGCGCTTACGCTGAAAACGTCATCCAATTGGTGTTTGTAAGTTGTTTTTAATCACGGCTTAAGCAATAGAGAAGTTCTTCTATTGCTTCTCTATACATAGCCTCAAAAAATTATACATAGCCTCATCTAAACTCCAGGGGGTTTGGAGAATTTGAGACAGTTCTGCTATAATTTGCATAATTTTTGAGATCTCTCAAACCCCCAAGTGTTAAGATGAGACTATGTAAACACGGAAAAAGTTCTATATTACTTTTGTAAGATACTCCCGAATCTAAAACGTTACACCCATATTACTTTTGTAAGATACTCCCGAATCTAAAACGTTACACCCATGTTTACCTACTGTCATCTAAATACACCTATCGACCAATGAGAGCGCGCGTAGTATACCCGCGTATTTTATAATCAGTGATACTCACTACTTGATCTCGCCGGTTGAACAATTCTTTCTTCTCGTGAAACTTCGGATCTGGCATTTTAGATTTGAGTTGATAGTTATCTTTATAACGCCGTATCCTCTCCTCCTCTTGTCTTTTTAGAATCCCTCCAGTCGATCTTCGTCTATTTAAATCTAAAGCTGCAGATTTCTATTAGATACGGCAAAAGTAAAGTTAAGAAATCAACATACCTGAAAGATGCCTAGGTCATTTTAACAACAACAACATCCTCTTTATTTCCCTTTTCATTAATTACAAATATACATATCTATATCTAGCTAAAGATTTGGGGTTCTGGTAACCCGAAATAACCACTAGGTTAAAATTTTAGATGTCATCGTGCTACGTCGTAATGAAAAATCCAATTGCATATGTATGAACTAGGGTGGATACAGGATTTTATAGACGGGGATTCGATATACGGACCTTCAAAGGGAGACCCCTGTCGGGGGGAGTGGGCTGCGGGAGCATCCTCGCTCGGAAGTTTTTCAGTAAAATTTATTTGTCCGGCATTTCGAGGCACCAAGTCAGCCAAAATGCGGACGTATTGACTGTTACCTGCTTCGCTTCCTTTTCAAGACTTTGAAACTTCTCTTTCCTGTCTTTAATGTCGATCTTATCAAACACTCGGTCCCTCTTTCTTGGTGGAATATTTTCAGAAGCACGCGATTTAGTTTCCAGATCCCCCAATGAGTGTCTCTTCCGTGTTCCTCGCTGTTTCTTGCTGTGAAAATGCGCCTCCTAAAGGACACCTGACAGTAAGCTTGGATCAAGAGCCCTTACTGACTATATATTAACGTCTTCTTAATATTTTAATAAGGTTATATATCTATATATATTTATCTTCGTTTTGAGCTATAGGTGGAATAAAAAACAAAAAAAACAATAGGCAAATGCAAATAAATGCGTGAAATATTAAAATATAGAGATAAATTAACATGGTCTATAACGCGTCACTGAAGACAATAATCATGAACTAAGGGTGTAATAAACCAGGCGCTTACCGGAATTAGATGATTAAAACAACTGACTTCAAGAGCTGGGCCTTGATAACCTTGCTTCCGGGAAGCTTTGGCTAACCACAATATTGTGATCGCGACCTGAGATAAAGAATCAATATCAAAGCATCTATAAAACTGCTACGTTTGCTGAAGAAGTGATCTGAGATTGGAACTTAGTGAGCTGACAATCCCAATAGATCATTTTGGTTCGGACTTTGTAGGATTACCTTTGCGGTAACGGAGTTTCTACGTGCTTTCTCGCAAAGGGTTGCTTTGTCCTTTCGCTCGACTACAAGAGAACCAGACCAGAGACCACTTGTATCCCCAGCAACCACCAAAAGGACTATAAATTTGCATGAAGATCAGTCTGGTTAAGTTAGATTTTTTTCGGCAGTCAATGCCAGATCGATTTAACCAAGTTGTGGTTCTAGCTCAGTAGCACACATTCTTTAAGACAATCACACATTTCTAACGCAAATTCCGTTCTGATGACGCTAAAAAGATGATGTTGGCCAATAACGGAAGTCTACAATTGCAAATATATTTTTGTTGACGTCCAGATGCGCCAATATGTGACAGTGTTGAATTAATATCCTCAGCGTGAAATAAACAAGAATAGTTCCCACTTTTCACTTATATTTATTCTTACTGAGATGAGGGCAGTCAACCTTTCCGTATCAATGTCCCATCTTTTGGTTCTTTACTAATATTGCCGCGTGTGATTTAATGCTGGTGTCAAATATTGAGCCCACGGTGTCGCTTCGTTGCCTCGGCGTCAAAGGAATTATTCCCGCGTACTTAGCAAACAAGAAACAAACCAAGATGGCGCATAATTTCAGTCCTCCAAATTTCTAGTCCACGAAAGGAAAGACATAACTTTAAACACCATGTTAATATAAGTTGACCAAGATAAAAATAACAAACTGGCATTAAAAGAGGCTAAAGGAAAAAATCTAGCTCATTATTATGCTTCCAAATCCGTTTTAGCTCGCAATGTTTGGGTTAAGTAATTCTTCAAGTCGTCTGCACTAGTGAAATCCAAAGTAAAAAGAGACGTGACTGTCGCCGGACAAGACCAGTAGAACTTAAACAAATCTGAAAGTCCATCGGTGAACCAAGATTGCCTTATTTTCGCTTCTAACTTCAGTCAACAAGCAAATTTAAATCTGTCGCGTTGATCCTAACTGATCCAAAATGAAAACCCGATCGTTGTTCTTCCTTAGAAATAGATTGTCTGTTCAGTAATCAGTCGATCGAATAAGCAGTTATAACCATCAAACAAATACAAAACTTGAAATTTCGAGTCACCACGCAGACGGTATATTTTGATGCCAGCTCAAAGATTATGAATATATTCAATGAATAAAAGATTAAGTTAATGATTTTGAGCAAATTCTAACTGTTACTTACATTCTGTAGCCTTCGTTGTGATTCTTTTGCTCTTGAACTTCTGAAAAATCGAAATGAAACGACTCGTAATCAGCGACAAAAGCAAGTTTTCCAAGTTAACAAAGCGCAGAAGTCGAACGGAGCATCGCAAATAACTGTCGCGCGAGCCCTCGTTCAATTCACATGACACTGTGACATCTAGCAGACAGCGACTCGGTAATACAAACACATATTTGTCGGAAGGTAAATAAACGAAACATCTTCATAAGACCTACGTTTTCCAGTGGACGTATAGTAATACCAACTGAACGAGTGGTCACTGATTCATAGAACAAGATGCGTAACAAATCCCAGAGGAATAGGACTTCGGCGGAATATCAAAAGATTTTAAATCCAATACTAGCCCGCGACAACACTAGAACAATCCGTGCATTCCAAAATGAGAAAAAGACAAAAGGAGTGAGGTGAATGGGATTATTTTACGCATTGTTACGGAAATGTAAAATACGCGAGTAACACAATACAGCTTATTTAGACTTCCGCCGTGCTTTCTCATCAAAAAGTTTTTAAAATCGTTTCCTGAAGTAAGTGAACTAAACAAATAGTTCACCATCGTAACTTTTGCTATGAAGCTAATATTTCTCCTTGAATTATATTCAGGGCTCAATAATAGCGTGACATCATGACTGTAGCCAGTTACCTCCACGAAAAGGAATTTCAAATTTGCCAGGATTTTTGGGCCTAATAGTGACGTCATCGGTACCCGCAAAAGGTATGACAGAGTTGCGTCACTTCAATAATTGGAATAAAATCGGACACCGACTGCTTGGCTACGCTACGCTATCTCCCGCATCCTATATTTTCTCGTATTTTTATGCGATTAACTGGAACCGATTGGATGAATTCCATTGGATGGAATCGCTAGAGAACTGGACGAGAAAAATCTGGCCCCAGCTGTTCAAAGGCTGGATAACGTACCACGCTATAGTGATTTATACAGCGGATAGCGTTATCCACCCTTCGAACAACCCGGGCCCGTGAATAACGGTTCGCCGGGGATAACCGTTATCCATTATCCGGGTAACTAAAGAGACCGTCACTCATTTTTCAAATAAGAGAAAATTGAAGTTGCCTTGCCGTCGTTTCTGATTTTTCTATTTCCCTAATCGTGAATTTCTTCTTGTTCAGCCAGTTAAAACCAATCCAGACTGGGTAATGAAGAATCGCAGACAAACTAGCCCGGAGCTATTTATCTGCAATTCTTTTTGTTTGGCTCACAAGTTTGAAAAAACTAAAAGAATTGAGAACGTAAATCAGTATAAAAAAGATCTTTTAAGTTAATAATAATATTAAAACTAACTACTATCCAATTTATTTTGGTGTCAGTTTGAGGAAGAATGGGTTGAAAGAATGGCCTAATGCAGTTATAGAAATGCGCCCTTAACCAATGGGGGCTTAGACGCACAATGCAAAATCTTGCAGAGCATTGCTCATGACGTGCCTAGCAGATAAAAAGTTAACCTACACAAGGTCTCAGAGTTACACAATATGGCGCGGTTTACATGTGCGCACAGTCACTGAAATCATCCTTGCACTCAGGGCTTTTTCCTTAGAGATTGCATAAAGCGCTGAGAACGACGTTGCATGCCGGGCCTTCAGCAATTTGTAAACCTGTTTCAGGAGCACTAATGAAACAAAAATACAGCATGTAACACTACACCGTGTGTCCTGGCGCTTAGCTTACATTGATTCACCCCGCCGTGACGTCACTTCTTGTAGATCGGTGGTGTCAAACAGGTGAAGTCTCTTCAGTCCCAGTCTCTCACAGGCTTTGAAAAACAAGTTGAGATTGTCCTGTGTATTGAGAAAGAAGTAATGTTTGATGAGCGACATAACCTTTGTGTTTTGCAATTTCAATAGACATAGTCGTTAAAAGTTTGAAATTAAATACTCCAAAAGTCTGCTTTTTTGGGGTAAAACAGCCAGCCTTACAAATGACGAAAAAAATGGATTAAGCGAGGGAATGTTCAGTTAGAAATGCTAACCTACTTTGTCTTTATATATTATTAGCTGATGATCCGAAGGCTCGAGAAGACCTCTTTAAGATCGGTACTATTCACAATAAAATTCCTATTGACATAATCTAATGCCCCGCAAATTTTAAAATATCCGAAGGTGTATCTCGCCGCAAATAAAAAAAAATTGCAACAGTGGCCTGAATTCCGTTTCAAGCCTGTGGGTTTCTGCTTAACAAAATACTCATTTGCTGTACTTTTCCGATCTCTCTCATATTAGAGGTTATTTGACGACGTCAAAGATAACCTAATCGATCAATTGAAAATAATATAAGCAAACTTACAATTCCAGCGTATGCAGTTGGAAGACGGTTTATACGACCTAATGAAGTGCCTCCAACGATTTCGATTAACCTGAAAAGTAATAGGTATTAGATGAATGCATCTGATGTATATTTGTACGATGTTATATCGTAATTTATAGTATACATGCAAACATTTCAGCATGCTGATTGGCTGAGAGCACTTCAATTAATCCCAAACGGTGGAGAAAGTTAAGTGCAACTTTTTTAGTCTTTGAAACATTTATTTGTGTTTATTTCTGATTCCAAATTGCACTCGAAATCGCCTAATTGCTTACAGAAATAAACGTTGAAAATTTAACTTGACTTGTCTGGCGTGCACACAAAGCTTATATGCTTTTATTATGATACAAAGGTGACGAAGAGTAACAAAAACGCGTGTGAAACCGAGCTGTAAGCAAGTATACAAGAGGACTTTGGAATTTACTCGAACGTTTCTGAAAATTTTTCCCACCGCACAAGTCAGTCAACGAATTTTCATTGCATGTCTTAAGGCATGGCATCAATGCCTTGTTGCATTTGGTCGCCAACTTAAACATATACTAACTTAGTTTTGCTGTAGAGCCAGCTACCTTGAAGGCAGTTCAGTATATGTTATGCTCGCCTTTTGAAGGTGACAGGAGGAAGTACATTAAAAGCCGTGTACATTATAGACACTGTTTACAAAACCCGCAACAGCAATCAATATTGACCTGATTTTCACCAAATACTATATAATTGCAATCAAGCAGATCAGGTTCATCGCGAAATGACATTGTCTTGACAGAAGATCTAATACTCCCAAGAGAAAATGAAGGGACAGAGAGAGCATTCTAGACCAGGCTTTGGGATGCGTCAATTCCACTAAAGATAATATTGGCTGTCGAACGAAAAGCCTGTTTTCCGAAATGTCTGCCAACCTCGATCTGATGTTCTTACCGAAAGCAAAATAATGGCGGACAGCATGGAGATACAAGCCCCTCACTGATCTCTAATTTCATTTTTCACGTTTATTGAATAATTTAATGACTATCGATATCAGACGTCTGATATACGGGGATGGTTACCAGCTTAACCAGCCCCCTGACATTTTTAGCTTTTTACTTATTTCAGGGAGCAACCCTTTCAACTTTTCAAAATCATTTTCTTTTAAACAAATTGTAAATTTCTAAATGGGCAATAAAGTGTGTTGCTGTTTGTTACGGGCGGAATTTAAATAAATAATAATTGCGTATTACTTTTGTAAGTTATCGTTTTAGCTGATAATTTGAATCTAAACCTGAGGGCTTCAATGAAAGCAAAATCGTATCACCAAAAAAATGTGCCAATCCCAGACCACTCTGATAATGTTTAGACGCAATTTATGATTGATAACTGGCTGACGCCAAACAATAAATCTGGCGCCAGCTTGTTAAGTGGACACGAGTTCTTCAGCTGGTCCAGTTCACCCAGTTTAATTGGCTTTCGTATCAGGTTAACATCATTACTTGAAACCAGTTAGATTTGTTACACACGCAATATACACGCAGGGTGCATTTTTTACGCTTCTTTCAGGGTGAACTATGGAAAGTCAACTGACATTACAAAAAAAATTATCCTCACCATTACAATATAATATAATCAAAACCAGAATTTTGAAATAATTACTAATGACAATTTGCTTAATTTATGTACAAAATATTATTTAGCCATTGGTTGATGTTGATTTTTTGCGGTAAAATCCTTGGAGTATGCATCCTTCCTTAAAAGTCCTTTTTCAGTTAAGATACGAAGAACAGACTTCGTAACTTAGGTGCACGGGTTCATACGTGGCGATTGCGCAGTGGGCGGTCCTTCAGTGGAGCTTGACTCCTCTAGATTTGATATATCGTTGTATTAAGCTTTTCTGGCCGCTCTATCTTTTGTTGAAATTACCGTTATCTAAATCACGATAAAGGTTTATTTTGTTTAAGACTTATTTCACAGCCACTTGCTTCAATCCCTCATTCTAAGCCCATTAAAACGCGATCGTTCGTTCGATTCCCATCGGCAGTGACAGAAGCAAAACAAATCGAACGTGATCAGAAAGCTAAGTGACGCATTGATTCACGCAAACAAGAACGCCACCGAGTACGTATTAGTGGCTTTGACGCCAATTTACCACAAATACAATCACTAATTAAACCTCGATATGGAATAAAAAGCTTAAAATAACAGTACGGTTGCATTATTTCCCGAACTTTTTAGAAAAATAATATCATTTGTAAACAAACTATACTGTTTGTACTCACTCGCAAAGAAGAATGCCATCTGCCAGAGATTCTCGAAAGTTGTCGCTTTTAAATTCTCTTCTCGTCACCTCCTGTAAAGCAAGCAAATTACACCTTGGGCAATACGGAACGATGAAGAAATAATTAACGTTTGCGCGGCGAACAGATATGCAAATCATATAGCTGGCTGTTAAAAACATAGAAAACTTACCTCTATCCATCTTCTCGATTCCACGAGAGCAGGGTCAGCATGGATGTCACTGTTGTATTTTTCGCGGAGTTCTCGGCTGCTAAGTGTGCGATCTGCTCCATGCGCAAATGGCTCAAGAGCTGAAGCCATAGCACTTACAAGGCGAACTCAAAACAGACTCTGACTTCAGTGACTTGTCTAACGGCCTTTCATATGCAAATATCCTGAAGTGATATGAATGACGAAAGAGGTATTGAGAATAAACTCAGTATCTTTGATACACTTTTATTGAATGTTTTGTTAAAAGTTGTTAAACCTGGTCTATATCTAGAATGCGAAAGTCATAAGTTTCTCCAAAGGGATGCAATGTTTACAGAGTTTCTTCACAAATGTCCCGGTCAATCAGATAGATCTAGACATATAAAGAACTTCTCTTGATGTTTATGTAAATACCTGATGTTTTCACACGTTGTGGTTCTGCAATAGAATGAAATTAAATCAGACACTGCACTAAATATATACCAGTCCAAATCATTTTCCTACCAAAGGCCTTTTTCCAGTGAACTTCAAAATTTCCAAAACTGACTGGTAGCAGAGCTATCGTTCATTTAATTTTGGAGGAACTTATCAGGTTATGCCTGTCAATCCTGGTAACGGGAAGATTTTTTAATGATGCATATTAATCAAAGTTTAATTGTCACTAAGGCGGCGACAGACGTAAGACGGAGAACAATTAGCAGCAGGTCGGAATCGCGTGCCAAGCTGTAAGTCACGCTATCCATGATCACAATATCAATGATCACGCTATCAATAATTTCCATCGTGACGCTGTCATCCTGACGAACAGTGGAACCCCGTTAATCCGGTCACCAAAGAGCTAGAAACATCCGGTCGTATTAACGGGTTAAATGACGGACATATACGCTTTTGTGGCCGTATTAACGGAGTGGCTGCAAGGCCGGGTTTTCACTGTAGTCAGATTTGATTAAAATTGGATTAAAATTGGTTTAGAATTAATTAAAGAACCGCATAGATTGTCCGAAGGGGGAGGGGGGGGGGCATTAAAAGGGAAGAATGACCTAAATTTAACAAGATTAAGCAGATGACAAGCTGACCTATGCTGTTTAGTTCGGCTTCACATCATAGACGAGTATTGTCTTCCAGCGGAAGTATGATGGAAAGCCACGTGCACAAACATTGCCACTTTAATACATTACCCATTTTTCTTAACTCGACAATAACTAACGACCATACTTTGCAGAAACGAATGAAAATTTACCGCGTTTGCGGTTTTGCCTAATTCAATTCCTGGAATTTTCTGGATTGAGGCCTTGGCATTGTCAGTCTCAATTTTGTTGTATAGAACTTCGAGGATGTTGTGTACGGAAGTACAGATCAAATTACAATCGCTTCCCTTCACTCTGTTTCCTGCTCAGTGAATACTTGTAGGGAATTTTTTTGTCACATCTCCCTCAATTGCTGCACATAAGCAACAGAATGGCCTTCTGATACCGTATCAGGAATAAACCAAAAAGAATAATTGGAACATTTTTTTTTTAATATTGATACTTCTTGATGTTGTAGTAGTGGGAGCTAAAGGGTCGAACTACATTAGAGTGCGTATTGTTCAGTTTGGTTTTGTACTGAGATTTATCGATCAGTGATCGTCACTTGATCTGCAACTGACATACGTGCAGGGAAAAGCAAGCTATTTGTCAAAGAACTGAACTTACCTTAAAAGAAAAACACAACACACGAGGAGCCACGCAGTGTTTGCTTTGGCAAGATATCACGAAACACTCTGCGTTCCGTGGATGGGCGCCGAATATACCTCTTCTGAGAGATGAAATTGGTATACAAACTATGCGATCCGAAATTGTACAACGATCCTCTTACAATCAACTCAATTATTTCAAACCACACATCTGATCTTCTGCTATCTACAGAAATGTGAAATGGCACGCCTGATGCATGTAGTAAAATAATGAATGAAATTGGTAACAGATCATGTTGCAGGTCCATTAATTCAGCTTGGCAGTGATCGAAAGCATGTGCGTTGTTTATGTAAATACTGAATCCATCCTCGTAAATCTAAAGGGTCTGCCCTTAAGATCGCCTGATCGTTTGCTGTTGTTGCACTGAAACTTGTGTTTACTTAGGTGGTAATGGTGAATCATGATCGTCTCAACTACACCATGTTACTGATGAAAAAATAAATGTTTGTGTAGTAACTGACATATGTTATAGTCACTGTGATCAATTAGAATGTGCTTCGATTTGCCTGTTCTTGCAGTAACTTTAAGGCGCAGAGATCAGAGCACAGGTCGTTGTTTCGCTCACCTGCTTTCTCTTCATAACAGTGTACAGTCTCCAGGCCCGTTTAACAATGAGCTGCAGTGTGAGCTTCTGTGCTTTTCAGCTGAGCCATCAACGTTCTGTTGTATTTGCATTCACATATATGACCGATGGGGTGACTATGGCATTTTGGAAACTGATACTGTGACACTTTCTGCGCGCTAGGTGGCTTAGCAAGTGCGAATTAGTTCTTAATTAATCAATTATGTACACAGGTAATTAACTAAATTGAAAAAAAGCACCTGAAGATGTCCAAGGCAATGCTATTGTGCGTAGATTTGATTGAGTTTGTAAAATAAGAGGTGATTCCACAAATAACTGAAGGTCACAAACAGTGTTTAGTGTTGATTGATAGTGTCACAAGCCGCTGAAAGCCGTAACCTGGGGCGGATGCAGGATTTCACAGAAGGGGTTCGATAGTAGGACCCCTGCAGGGGGTCCGGGGGCATCCTCGGAAATGCGATTTCCGACGTTTTTAGACCAAGTCTTAGTGTTTTGAGGTCTCGTTTTTTTTAAGCCAAAATGTCATTCTTATCACCCCAGCGTAACGATTCCTGTCGGACATATGCTGAGCCCGGTGGTGAGGCACTCTGTAAATCTTTGCCGTAAGGGTGTGCGGCTGGGACACTGAAACCATTACTACACCATGATCAGCAACCCTATCCTAGACTAGGCACCAAAAACCCCTACCCTATCCCAGACTAGCTATTGTCAATGCAGAAACTTTATCGTAGTCAACATACGTATCATTACAAAGTCACCGAGTTTTATTTTTATTCAGTATAGAATTTCGGGTAAAGACCCTGTTCTACCAAAACTGTCCGATCTCTACCCTATCCCAGACTTAACTGTCTGAAAACCACACCCTTGAAAGCGACATATATTTTTGTGAGCACCCCCATCTAGGGGTCGGTGGCTACTAAGAAGGTGCAGTTTAGTGAAAGCAGACTTCCGGTTATGGTAAAACACCAGTCGACAAGCAGTCGCGGCTCCCGGAATGAGATGAGCTAGGGATGATTTTCCAAAGCGGGTTACCACAAGTCCCTCTCTCAGTCCATAACCAACCAAACGAATGCCCTTGTTCACACGCATCCTATGGTATCCGGATTCACCCCAGGCAAACTAGCAACCCCCGTCAAAAATGTTGGGAAGGTTTATTCTTTCTCTCTACCCCTCTCCCTTATTCAATGTTGAGGTATACCAAGAGACTTCAATCACACCCAAGAGTCATGGTCTCTTGTCACACCATATTGTCTATCACGAATGTTCCCTAATACTTCAACATTGATATGGGGTAGAGGGGGGCTCATAAACACTTTTTGTGTACCTATAGATTGGATCTATTTAAATGTTGTTGAAATCAAGGTGTTCATTTTCAACCTTCCCAACTATTTTTGTCGGGAGTTGTAGCCCTACACCGTCGTGTCGCCGTATTGGTTTATTGTTCGCCGAGACTGGACACCTTTTTTCTACGTCATCGGATTCGAAAGTAACCCTAAACCGGTTTCACTTTCCACACGTATCCGTGTGGCCAGTAAAAGAAAACTGTTCTTTGAAGCCTTGTGATCGGGGCTACGAGTGTGAGAACCGAAACTAACCGCTGATCAGGAGGTCGCTGGCCGAGCAGATCACTAGTTTTTTCCACCCTATCCAAACAATTTTTTGTCTATTTTTACATCATTTTCTTATTTTCGGCTGAACGCTTTAAAGTAGTCGAGAATTTTCTCTAGAAAGTTGTAGAAAATGCTATACAGTTTTAACTAGAATGCCCGGGAAGCTTCGGGAAGCTTCGGGAAAAACCGTGAAATTAACAAATCGAGAAAAGACTGGGGAGAGCTACGTCACATCACCTTTTATGGAAAAGCAATGGCTGACATTTATTGACCGGCTTGGTGAAGCCACGTGAATTTCGACCTGATCAAGCGGTGTTGCACGTCGCCTAAATCGAGTGAATTTTGCACTCCTGGGCCTTAATAAAAGATTTCTAGTAGCTGCAATGTCTGTTGTAGGGTTTGACGTTGGAAACGAGTCCTGTTTTGTGGCGGTTGCGCGAGGCGGAGGAATCGAGACCATTGCGAATGAGTACAGTGAACGCAGCACACCGTAAGTAACGCAGAACGTAAAATAAACCACTCTTCGTTTATCACTCGCAATCTAAGGATTATAAATGCCTGTGATGTTTATTTTCAAATCTACACTCGCATTGCGCGATAGAATAAATAGGTTTGCGGAGTTTTGTGAAAGTTAGGAGAAAACTTTGTTGACCCATGCTGTCGCCTCATACCATCAATCTTGTTTCGGTATAAAAAAGAAGAAATATATTAATCGAATGCTTGTCTACTATTTCTTTTCCATGCAGGAGTGTCGTTTCCTTCGGAGAGACCTCCAGGGGTATTGGTGTCGAAGGAAAAACTCAGGTGATCAGGAAGTCTTTCTCTTTCGTTATTTCAACACACTTCCCGTTTTCTTGTGCAATTTGAGAATAAAAGGAACTGTAGCGATGTATTGTACAGATGAACTGATTGTGCTCTTGGGAATGATGGACGCTAAAACTTTATATTTGATGTTTTTTAGATGATATCTAACTTGAAAAATACTGTGAGCCAGTTCAAGCGGCTTATCGGTCGGAAATTTAGCGATCCAGTTGTACTGGAAGAGAAAAAACGACTTTCTTGTCAGCTGGTTGAAAGACCTGAAGATTGTATAGGCGTAAAAGTAAGTCTTTTGTAAAATCTCTTGTTTTTTGCTATAATTTTTATACGTAATTTAATATAATAGTGCATGAAAGCATGTATTTTTGGTGTGTACTCCGTAAGAAGACTAATTTTTCTGTATAATTAGTTATTTTAATTGCACTAGCTGGTAACGATATAAGTTTCAGCATAAATTATTTATAGACATTTCAGATTGACTTACTGTGTCGGGAGAGACTTTAAACTGTGCTCAGCTTGGTTGTTAAAATAATCTGTTAACTTGTACCATATCATACGCTAGCTTGGGAGTTTCAAGAAGCAGCGCTGTTCAATATTTTGTTGAAATGACTGTGAAACCTGCGCAGTACTATTGCATGCAGACTGTAGGTTGATTGATAAACTAGTTTAGAGACAGTCCTAAGAAAATATGCATGCTGATTGGTTAAAAATCATGTTTCCATAACTTAGTAGAAACACAGAACTAGCACAAGCTGTTGACGTATTGATGACACGAGCAAAGAGAATTTACATTTTGACAATCAAAGTTGACAAGTTGTTTTTCTTTTTTATCTAAAAAAAAATAGAAAACATGTTCTCTGTGTTTCTATCAAGTTACAGAAACACTCGTGAAAGTTTGGGAGAACTCGAAAAAGCTGTGGAAACATTCGCCTGCGGCTCGTGTTCTTACAGCATTTCTCATTCTCCCAAGCTGCCACTCATGTTTCTATAACTCGATAGAAACACGATAAGTGTTTTTTATTTCTTAATGAATGAATATTTGTCAAGCAGCATTTATCATTATTGGAATATGAACTCGGGCAACTCTTTTTTCACTTTCTGTGCCATGGTTTTCCATACCTATTTATGCACATGAACCATCACAACAAAACCATGGGACCTTCATAAGTATCAAGAAAATATTCATGACAAACGACACATTTTAACTGCCTTGACAATGTTAATGTTTATATAGTATATGTAGACACCTTGAAAGTTTGGGAGAATTAACGTAATGAGTAATAATCCAAAGCTGCCTGCAAGAGTTGACATAGGCTTTCAGTTTCTCCAAAGAAAAGGGTACTGAATATATATATATATATTTAGAAAATAACCCAAAGCAAATATGCGCGCTGATTGGTTGAAGACTGTGTTTCTATAACTCGATAGAAGCACAGAACTAGTGCGAGCTGTTGACTTAATGATGGTGCAAGCAAAGAGAATTTACATTTTGATGGTTGAACTAAACAAGTTTATTTTCTTTTTTGCGTCGTGGCATTTTCTAAAAGAATAGAAAACATGTTCTTCATGTTTCTATCAAGTTATAGAAACACCCGTGCAAGTTTGGGAGAACTCAAAAAACACGGTACATGTTTTCTATTTCTTAAATAATATATAGATTTAGTCAAGAGCAAAAGGAAAGCTTCTGACTGGTTGTTCAATGCCTGACAAAGCTAAATTTTGATTGAGTTTTGTAACTTTATGGTGAGGTTTTTTGTTATTGTTGTTTGGCCTTCTGTTTTGAGTTTGTACAATCACCTTAATTCTTAAAGAGGCACTGAATCACAAAATGACATTGTGTATACTAGGAAAAGAATTGAATTTATATTTCTCTAACATTATGGAGTTGACAACCTTGGAATGTATCACAGGTTATTGAAAATACACATCTTAGTTAACAAAATTATTTTTAATTTTTTTAGGTGCGTTTTTTAGGGAATGAGGAAGTTTTTTCACCTGAACAGATTATGGCAATGCTACTGACAAAGCTAAAACTCATCTCTGAGAAAGAATTAACTACAAAAGTTACAGACTGTGTTGTTTCTGTAAGTATTTTAACTGTTATTGATACAAAGCTGGATTATTCCTAGACAGAATGCAAGATCGCTGGTAACAGCAACAAACTGGTTTATTTAACGACTTCTAAAATTACAGGTTCTTACATTTACCAGTCTCACTCTACAGACAAAATACACACACTGATATAAATACACCTCATGATTCCAGAAACTAGCTAAATTTGCTGGTGATCTGGTTTCTAAACCAGAGTAATATTATTAAAATTAAGTCATTGCTCAGTAACTTCTGATTCTGGCCATGGGCTGTTCTGTAGGCATTTCTGGAAATTTTAAGTAATAACAATTTTCATAGGAACACTGCATTGAGAAATACTGCTACAATGTTTCTTAAGTTCTTGAGGAATAATATTAAATGTTGTGTGTACCTGAAGTCATTGGATGATGGTGTTGTTTCAGGTTCCGTGCTACTACACAGAGAGACAAAGAAGAGCAATGCTAGATGCAGTGTCTATGGCAGGACTGAACTGTCTGAGACTCATGAATGACACCACAGCAGGTTAATATATAGCATTCATTTCCAGTTAAGAAATAGAAAACATGTACCATGTTTATATTGAGGTATATAAATATGATATTTTTCTGTTGAGTTGTGGAAACATACATGTAAACGGAAGTTTGGGAGAACAAGAAATCCTGTGGGAACACAATTAACCAACAGGCGAGTGTTTTCCCAAGCTTCTGTTAGTGTTTCTATTTAACAGTTAGGTTATGAGCTCAAGGTACATAGGAATCCAGAGCGAATAATCTAATAATTATAGTTTTAGTATAAATCTACTAGTAGTATAAGATTTTATATAAATCCTCTTCAAAGACGCCTTGAAAATGCAAAGAAGTGGCTGTCGTTTTGGTAAAAAACAGACACTGCTACACAACTGACTCTCTACAACAGAATAGATGGTGAGTAGCGTAGCCAATCAGAGAACAGCATTCATGATGGAACACTAGTAGATTTATACTGATTAACAAAGAGATTCCATGTTGCTGTGTGTCTGTACAGTAATAGATCACAGATGACATCAAAATGTGGTAACAACAAAAAAGTGATGTTCTTACCACAGTTTGACATCCTCTGTGATCTGTTACTGAACAGACTTTAAAACATGCATGAAATAACAGTTTCATCTCTAATTTTCAAGAGAATCAATTCATTTTTTTTGTGTAAAATTAAATTATTGTTCCACATTTTTCTTTTAGTTGCCTTAGCATATGGCATCTATAAGCAAGATCTACCCACGGATAAACCAAGGAATGTAGTGTTTGTTGACATGGGCCACTCATCTGTTCAAGTGTCTGCCTGTGCATTCTTGAAAGGACAGCTCAAGGTTTGTTACTCCACTTTCACTTGACTTGTGTCTCCAATGCTCGGTGAGTAATGGGCTTAAGGTGTCTGAGGAGCAGTGGCCTCATGGTTAGTGTGCTTGCCTCCAGATCAAGATATCTGGGTTCAAGCCCTGGCAGGGGACATTGTGTTATGTGCTTGGGCAAAATACCCTACTCTCAGAGTGCGTATGTCCACCCAGGTGCATAAATGGGTACTGACTAATTTAATGCTGGGTGTACACTTGCATGTAGTCGCTTCATGCTTAAGAAACCAGAGATAAATGCCAGCCTGATTGGCTCATATGCATACTTTGCCTTTCACGTTTTTAAGGTTTGTCCCACCATATTAGAAATGTACCGGTAGTCAAAACCTACATGTATATTCAGTGCTGTCAATAAGGGCCGGTAGCCGGCCGAAACAGCCGGCTACTGACCAATCTTTGGCCGGCTACTTTCGCGTC
>OMLO01000404.1_pt1 | contig 27442 bp, 9 predicted proteins | sample 1674811 | NCBI WGS metagenome assembly OMLO01 (sample SAMN06265003, study PRJEB25207) | coral metagenome | isolation source: Coral host | place: Mexico:La Bocana,Puerto Morelos, Mexico | collected 2008-11-13
ATATGACGCCAGGTCCGGGAATCGAACCCGGGACACATTGGTGGGAGGCGAGCGCTCTCACCACTGCGCCATCCCTGAAACGTTGGTATTCCCGAAAATAAATTTCTATCGTGAGAGAAATACAACCAAGAAATATAAAGCAGTTGCTCGGTTTTACAGATTTCATGTTTTGGTTGTGTGTTCCAGTTATAATTATTACACCAAGAAATACCTGACAGAAAACGTGTCTCGCCTTGGCTTCATAAAATGTTCCAACAACGATTCTTGCGTCGTTCCGCTAAATAAAGATTAAGACGAAATAATTCATTAATATAATGTACAAGAAAACATCTGTCAAGAGACTCTTCATAAATGTGTAAAGCACGGCGACGTAACAGCAAAGGTATAGGACTTCCTAGGGAGAGGCCTGGGCTCCAGTCAGTTTACTCGGGCCATTGTATTTGTTATTACGTAATACACTCTACTCTCACCAGTATCTCTCCTGTTATTACGTAATACACTCTACTCTCACCAGTGTCTCTCCTCTGAAGCGGATCAGTGAGGACAGGTGAAGATATACCAAAGCGATACCATGAAAAGACAAAAGGTTCGAGAGTTGATTTTAGACATGGTACCCAGTCCTTAATAATGTAATGTCACCACGCGCGTTGCGTGGATGTTTTCGTGGAGGATATAAAATGCGTGTCAAGTCACTAGGACAGTCCATGTGAGCAAAGAGATGGCTTTTTCTAGGACATCAGACTGAACGTTTCAACGAAATGTAATTTATCGTTTATCAAAGTCAACTTCAACTTACCACAAGTGTTTGCATGTCCAGATCGATGTGCTGTCCAGTGATTTCTTCTGACTGAAGAACTGTTCGATTCATTTCCTTCAGTTCTCTTATGACTTGACTATTGGACTGAGAAGCCTTATAAAAAATGCACAGGACTATATCAAGTTTTGACTCTAGTAAGTTTGTGTCTGAAAAAAGCGTCTTACCACGTGCAAGACAGAGAGGATTAATTTATGCAAGTCACCGCTTAGGTGGGCTGCTCAAAGTAATCTTGTCTAAGACAAAAGACATCCGTTCCCCAACCTCTTGTTTTATGGTTATATGAAACACATTATGTCTACGCCAAGAGAAATCTGTTCTGTTTACTAAAGACCCCAGGAAGTAAAATGATAAGATCTGTTTAAGATCACACGCGCAGTTAGGTAACGTAAGAAGAGAGATCACAAAAGAATGACATTTGGATCCAGTCCTACACATTTCATACAAGAACAAAATCAAACACTGGCAAGAAAAGGAAATAAAATCAGATGATTTTTTTTTTTAACTAACCAGATCGCTGCTTGTCTTTTCAAACATAGTTGCAATCCTTTCCCAGCCAAAATGTTTTATCCATGCGACTCGAGCCAGGTTTCGCGCAGACTCTGAAGGCAAGGCGCGGAACAGCGTTGGGAACTTGTCGCGGTTTGATAGTGCCAGCGATCTTGAAGCATAGGATATCTGCAGTGATAGTTCGGTGCAAGTTTAGATTTCCTATTATCATAAACCGGCTGAGAAAATACCACTACGGCATACTACGGACCGACCGACCTTCATTTCTTCCTTCCCTTCATTCTTTCATTCATTTATTCATTTATACATTTATTCATCTGTCCATCCGTTCGTTAATTCATACATTCATTCATTCATTTATTCATTCAATCACTAATTCATTCCCTCAATGATAAAAAAGTAACAGACCTGTGCTAAATTCCGATATGCCGACATCTCGGCTAAAATTTCCGTGACATCGGAACATGCAGCTCCAAACACCATTAAACAGTTTGGTTGCTCTGACAACAAATCCATGAACATATTGGCGGTGTAAGCTGGATCACACTGTGGATTTAAATTTAATCATAAGAAACTAAAATAGCGTAAGCTGCCGCTAATAGCCCCTGGGGTTTTACAACTTCGTAAGGGGATTTGGACAGGCTTAAAAACGGAGGGGCTCATATCCGGGGGGGTTTAATCGAATTTATTTCATTTTAAACTAGAGGCGGTGTACATCCGGGGCGGAGTACTTGTAGGTGGCAGTTTGCAACAGCATATTTCAGTCTCAGAAATTTTTTTGTAAAGAAAAAAAGTATACTTCCGGTTGACGTATGTTACATTTTAAGTTGTGCCATGAATGAAAGATCATCGTCACACGGTAATTCTTCAAGAAATTTATCTCTCCAGCTTCCTCTTTTTCATTGTCAGGGATTGAAGATTCTCCAACACGCATGCGTACCTTTGAATCCTTCACTATCATCCTCAGCTCGTAATCTCGCAATATATCAGACTTGTTCACGTGATCTAGTGCCAGTTCAGCCGCGGCCAAAAGTGCCTGTCCTGGTACCGAGGCCTTGTTTGGACTCAAAGGGAAGAACCCGCCAATGTACACTGGTGTTCGCTGGGAGGGCTGGGTTAATTCCATTACCGCAAGAAGGTGGATTAAGGAGGAAAGCTGCTTCATAGTCTTCCTCGTTACAGTTTCTTTCTCATGGAATAATCACAGCTAGAAGATTGGACTGCCTGTTTGGTTAAAGTAATTATTACGTGAGCAAAAACAGTTGCGCTATGGCAAACTCTAAACTCATTTGGCTGTCTGCAAATAATTGACAAGACCTTCAGCAACGGAAAAACACGCGAGAACGATGCCTTGAGATAAATTGAATTATGTCCGATCATTATGACCTGTTTTTTCTGACGGCTTATTTTTTGACTTGTTATCATAGAGGGCTGATTATTAGTTGTGGAATGTTTGGTTCACATTTGCAAACGCATCGCATGGCAAAACTCTCCAAAATAAACAGAACGATTTATGTATATGTTACATGAAACTCGTACAGAAAACGCCTGAATGACCTTTGTACCAAATAATGGAGCCTCGAAAGTCACAGTAATACCTATCGTGATTGGTGCTGTTGGAAGCATATCGAAAAGAGATAAGACCTGGTATGGGAAGCTAGGTGCATCTGAATTCATTGGACGTGTATCCAGTTTTCGGCCATTCATCGGAACAGCCCACCTGTTACGGCCGGAAAGTGTTGTTTCTCTGAGCTGTGAGGAGTGGCTGAGACAATAGCAGCAATACCCAGTAGATAAACTGGAGAGAATCGTTGTTGTAAAATAATAATAATAGTAATAATAATAATAATAATAATAATAATAATAATAATAGTAATGAATTTAAGGTTGATCATCGCAGTTATACACACAACTTGAGCAGTTGTGAAATTTAAGCCTGAGAAAAATTCAGGCTTGAACGCCGGGATTCGAACTCATGACCTCTGCGATACCGGCGCAGTGCTCTACCGACTGAGCTATCAAGCCATCTGGGAGTTGGTCACATTGTGAGTTCGTAGAAAGTGAAGAATGTAAATTTCTGCGCAGTTCAAATATATGATCTTTCATATATTAATTTACATTAGAATGTCAACACGTAACAATAGGTAAATTCGAAACAGACGAACAAGGATGAAAGTCTTTCTATCTTGTAACAACAGAACAACTTTCTCAGACACTGACAATATCGACACATCTACAGATCCGCTTTCTCCTCTCTGTCTCTTATAATTGCTACAGTAGAGCCCCGGTGACTCGAAATCTGAAGGGAAGCGAAAAACAGTTCGAGTTAGATGTGGTTCTAATTATTGGGGTCGATTAAATATCCGACTTTCCATATAAATAATTGATAGTTTACTGATTTTTCAGCACTTCAGAATACAGTACAGGGCAAATAAAACTTATCATGGCAGAAACTGTAACAGCTGAAGGCACCGTATCCGGTATGACGCATTAGATCGGGAAGTGACTGCCAAATATGTAAACGCGGTCCGTTCCACTAATTAAAATCAAATGGATGTAGTGTTAGTTTTGAGTGTTTTTTACGACAAGAAAAGCTAATATGACATCTGATGTGAGTTACATGAACCCGAATTCGAATTATCCAGATCAATTTTGATCAAGGAAAATGAAAATATTTAGTTCTATTTAGCGGCGAACTCGATTTATCCGTGTTCGAGTCTAACCAAGTTAAAATGACTGAAAAGTGCGTCTATTAAAGAAAACAGTTATTAACTATACCTCGATATAACGAACATTTTGGTTGTTTTTTCACAAATTCGTTATATCGAAATTTTTAACATAACGAGCAATTGATATAACAAACCAATTTCCCCAGTCCCTTGGCACTTCATTAAAGCGAGGCTCCAGTTCCAGTTCTAGTGAAGAACGTTGTAACAAAATTGCCAACAGTGAGTGTGTCAATACATGTTTACATTGCAATTACTGCCACTCTCATTATTCTATTTGTCGATGTGTTTAGTAACGGAAACATCCCAATTTTATTTCAGTGATTTCTTAATCGGAGTTAAATGAACCTTAACCAACTCATTTCGGTAAACCATTGAAAAGTTGAGAAAATCGACACATGTTTCATGTTGCAAATTACTTATCTCCACCGAGCTGAATAGGCCAAGAGAAAGCTTTAATTGCGGACCAAATCCTATTCAAAATCGTTCAAAAAGACAGTCTTTTCTGCAGCTGTAGTAACTTAGATGCGGCCGAATAGATTCTCATAGTTGAGTTTACACTTTTTACTGATCAAGTTTCGTTATTACTTTCGCTAACGATTTATGATTTTATCAAAATCGAGCTCTGCAAGGTTTTGCTTTCTTTAAAACATCCCGTTAAATAAATGCATTATTTACGCCAGAATGTCAACTGAGAATGGTGCAAATAAAAACGGCCATTGAAAACAACGGATTTTTTTATGTCTTAAGCTCTGTCGCTGCCATGCTTCATCCATCAAGTTGGGTCTTGAAAACACAAGGTAACATTGAACCTTTGCAAAAACAACACGAATATTTCGAAAGCGCGGAATTGCATTCCAATGAAATATGAAGGCTGGATTTTTCAGTTTCTAGGATCGAACTTTCTCTCGATGGCTAGCTATATTATGGAAAACCAACTTAAAGAATACGATTATAAATCTTGAGAAAAAAAAACATTTTTCAATGATTTGAAATATTTCTCCTCGCAAAACAGTATCAAATGGTATTCATATTTAATGATGACAGACATAATCAAACATTGTTTGATGTCCAAACATGTTCATGTTGTGCCGAGTGACCAAACGGCATCAAACGTGTATGATCATGCACAGACCATGCAAACGAAAAAAATGTTTTACAATGTTTATTCAACTGTTACTTTCAAATGTTAACAAGCATGATTAAATAAGGTAATCAAACGATGTTTGATCGTGTTTTATCGACAAACATTTCTCGTTTGGACAGGAGGGCTTAAGCTGTGTTTATTTTTCCTGTAAGATTGCCTCTTCGAATATCAATATTAATAATACTAAAACAACATCGTTTTTACCAAACTATTCCAAATGTAAATCGTTATTACTAATTTAAGGTGCATGTTTTTCACTCGTGTTTTCATCCATCAGTTGAGTTCATTCCAACACGTTATAGATTTACTTTTCTGGCAAATTAACCAAATTGAAAACCATTACATCTAGCGATGATAAAGTAAATTCTTAGTGTTGTTTGCATCTATTAAGCTAGAAATAAAAAATAACAAAGTTACTCTCTTCTTATTCGGAAGAAGAGATAAAAGAAATAAAAAACTAGAAGACTGTTGACTTAAACTAACCTGGTTTAAGGCCTAATCAAACTCATCAAGTCCAAGTTGTCGATTGAAACAAGACTGTATATGAGAAAACTTCCGCTTGCCAATAACACAACTCTTTCAACCCGACGAGAATTGTTCCACTTTACTGACTCTCTGACCAATAACATCGCTCAGAGAGGCTACAGGCCCAGAAAAACAACATTGTTTTGATCGTGTTAGTCCACCAATCACAGTAGAATATAAAGAAGACTCAGTAATTTACACCGTAATTGAACCTAATTAGGGCGCGTGTTAACGAGAAGACGCTGAAAAACAACATAGCTTTACAACGAGCACCGCGATGATCGATTTAAAAGAAACTTTAACTTACAGGTAAGAAAAATATTAAGAAATTACCTGATGCTTTTAGATCATAATGAGCTAGAAAAAAATCAAATTTTGACATATGCGGAATTTGGATGGCAAAGATGAGCCCTTTGGAGCAAAGTCACCTATTGTCGTGCATAAGTGAACAGTATTGGCTTCTGAAACAAAGCGTAATTTTGTTTCATTGACTGTAAATATGAATAATAAAAACAGTGATTTTAAACCCGTATCTTCCCTACTCTCTAGGTATGAATGTTCACTTTTCTCATGATTGAAAGAGAAAAGGGTCCCGCAAAAAGAACGAACAATTGAATTATTTCAGTTTCAATTCGGCTTTCGATGGTATATTGAAAGCAGCCGGGTGGCCGAGCAAAATTTGTCCTTTACTCTTTTAAAAAATTAACTACAACACAGTACGCCTTTGAACGATCTCTATCCTAACTTACCTTATTTAGTTTTTTTAATCTTCATCAATCATCAGCAGCATAGTTATCAATTTAAGCTCACTCGAGCTTGAATCATTTTCACGCCTATCCGCGAATACAAAATGACCAAACTGGCGGAATTTACAATATTACAAACCTCGTTATTAACTTGTTATTCCATGGGCGCTGTGTTGTATTTCCTAGGCGCAATTTACATCATAATAATTTTTCACGCGCCACGACGCGGTATCATGCATATTCGCGTACTGAAATAATATAATTTCTGTCCTTAGGAAATGGTGTTTTTCTCATTGTTCGAAGACATTGATATCAAAGTCCTAAGAAACGTCTCTAGAGATCACCTGCTGGCAGATAAAAATCTTGAATTGAATAGAGGTTTATTTGTGATAGTCTCCAGACTGGCTTTCATATTACGATGTAAATAGCCATATGGTGTGTGCTTAAGAGGCAAAAGTTTTTAAAGGAGGGCAGCTTTTAGAGAACCGGTCCGCCCTGATGGTCGCTGTATGTATAAGAATGGCATTTGATTCTAGTTTTGAAAAATTATGCTATGTTATCCTGACCACGCCAGTTGCTTAGGATATTTTACAAAGCATTAAAACAATTCGCTCGAGTTAATTCCTTTCTAATGTTTTGAATATAAATGACCTTCACAGTGTGTTTGCAATTTGAGCAAATGCTTTTAGCGTGAAACAAATTTAGAAAACAGTTTAAATTGCTAACATACTGCGAGAATAATTTCTGTCATTTTATATTTTAACCTCAGTATATACACATATTCATTTCAGTCACAATGTTGCATAATAGAAAAACATCCGTGAAAATATGTGGCAATAAAATGATCCAAAACGTATTCTTTTCTAGGTCGTTTTACTTGATAATTCGACTACAATAACGGATGAAAAAGAACGAAATTGAATTTCATAAAATCTTTATTTTAATCACAACGCGTTCCACTTTTAGGGGCTTAAGTTCGGATCGAACTTTAATGCAAGAATTTCGTACCGAAAATTTGAACATAAGTATGTAAATTATTAACCTCGACTGGTTATATTTCTCATCGTTGTAACTTTCCTGTAATCGCGATTTGCTCGCGATTTGAGAAATTGAAGAATATTTGTAGTGTAGCGTATATAGCCGGAGAAAAGCTTAAGTTAAAATTGTAATATCTCGCCAAAAATGAATTGATTTGTTCTTAAATAGAAAAGAAAATCCATTAATATTTTCACTCACCAACTTGAAAAAAGTATGCAACCAGTGTTTGCAAAATTAGCCAATAATTGAGATCCCGAATTTTCGCTTTTTAAATTTATATGCCACACGAAAAAGCGACACGACTATTTCCTTGCTACGTAAAACTGATAAATTTTTGTTATCTTCAGTGATTATACAATAATGTTTCTGTGACTTTAATCACGTACCATTCGTCTGTAGTAGTCACGTGGTACAACTCTTCCGGACATTACTTTGTTCATTCAGCCGATTAACCCAATCAAAGAATTGTTTAAAGTACACGAACCAACCAACCCCTATTAAGCGGAACACCTCTCATTTTCCCTAAGGTAGCCCATTTAATAGGGTTCGACTGTGGCTCTTCTCTTTAGCTGGATTTTTTTTTTTTGCTTTCTTCACTTTTGGTGTGTTTGCTTTCTGTTGCTAGAAAAGACAGCACAAGCTACCGGTGGGCACTGACCCTTGAAAAGATCGATTCAGTATATCACGCATGTTAAATTATTCACGTAAGTTTATTCTTATTTGATGTGACATTCCTTCAAAAGATATCGGTTGATCTCCGGCAATCTTCGAGAGACTCTCGGGGCTGACTGTTGACCATAGCGGTCGAAAGTCTGTGGAAGTCCTCGGATTACCTGTATATATCTTCCGGTGTCTTCGGAAAATCTTCGCAAATGTTCGGGGATCTCTAAAATAATCCTCGAGTAATCTTCGGAAATTTTACCAGTCTTGCTCTCTTCTTACAAATGGGCACCACTGTGTCAAATTTTCTTGCTTATGAGACTAGCCAAGATCGAATAATTCACTCACTGAAACTCTTACAAATTTTAGAAATTCCATCTCACTTGAACTTGCATTGTCTTTTGTCAAGAGAGTATGAAAAGTAAGCGACTTAATCCCCTTATAGATCTGATTCTCAAAGGAATTCCTCTTATGTTATTTTTAGACTTGGTACCCAATTCCCACGGGAATAAAGTCGCCACGCGCGTTGTGTGGTGATTTTCGCGGACGCAGTAAATACATGTAAAGATGTAGGCTGTCTATGTGAGAAAAGTGGTTCGCGTCACAGAATTAGCTCTTTCTCGACCTTCGTGGGATTTCTAAGACTGTAAGTGATTCAAAAATAACTTTGAGATTAATAACCTTGGGAGTAAGGCCTGTGAGAGGAATAAAGCCCGGGCCCTTTTCCTCTCTTGCTCTGATAGTCATACACACATTTGAGGTTGCTGAAAAAATGATTTTTTTTCCTGCATTACAATCATTGTTAATCTAGTTTTCACTACGCTTATGAATCGGTTTTTATAAAGGAGCTTAGCAAATTATCCCAGAGAATTGAAATTTATGCTTACCAAACACACACCTTTTGAGCCAAATCCAGATTCTCTATCGGTTCTAGGTTCTTTATGCTTAAAATACTTGTCCGTGTCAAGTTGCTTTCTCGACAGATTTGTCTCTCCTTTTTCGAAATGCGAGAATATTATCAAGATCTTCGCATACAGTCTTATAAATTGTCATCTTATCTACCAATTGAATACTAATAACTTAATGAGTTCTTTAACATTGCCGACAAATTTATCGAGATTTGAATTAGAAAGTAACAAATATTCATTACTAAATTTAATATTCTGGAAAACGAATTGAGGCAACAACGGTTTGACCATCTGCTAAACGTGATCATTCCCAAACTTTGCTTGTACTGCATTTGTAATTTAAACCTCAATTTTGAACCTTTTCAAAAAGGTTTTGCTTGCTTATTTCCCTTGAGCGGCATAATGAAATGTTTTTTCCTTGCAAGAAAAGCTTTTAGGTGTACGCTTTAGTTCGGCCGGTGAGTGCATCTTCTTCTCAGAGTTTTCTCCTTATTGACGACGGTACATTTTTTTTTATGTCAAAACAATATCCCTTCGTTGATTATTTCCTTAATTCTCATTACCCGTCTGCTTGACAGCGCATGAATGTTGAAAGAGAAATTACTTTTTGATCACTCGTAGAAATTTATTAAAGGATTTGAAACGTATTTCAGAATGCCTTCTTTAAACTGAGTGATTCTGAGGCACGAAGTCTAAGCATGACGCGTCAGTTAACAGGTACTTCATGGCGACTGCAATGAGAATTCCAAGCTGACGTTACCGCACTCTTCCGTTGCTTGTTTTTATCAGTTTAATTCAAGACGGCACAAATTTCGAAAACGTAAAAAGAACCTCGCACTCTTCTTGAAACATTCAACACAAGAAAAGATACCGAAGATAAAAAAGAACTTTATCTCAATCTTAATTACGCATTTTTTAAACAAAGACGACATTGGAAGAAAACTACTTTGGTTTACCCCATTAAGATCACCTTGGCCTTCTATTATCAATAGTGACAATAGATCCAGTTGAGGTGAAAAAAAAACCGCTATTCAACATGTTCCATTGTAAGTACATCTGAGGCAACCTTTTTGGCCAGAGTGATGATTATTCAGAAATATTTTTTTCTCAGTTTAGATTTTCCTTCTCATTAGTTTCCTCTACAGTTATAAGTCGACAAAGACTGGACTTTTACAGACAAACTTTAGAAACATGAATGTAAATGAGTGGAGAGGTTTACCAACTTTAATCGCAACGTCACTCTTGAAAGGCTTTTATTTGAACACATTAATTCAAATTTTTCGAAAAGTTCTTAATTTATTGTAGAGATATATTTTTGTGTCTAGCAGAAAGGAAAATGAAAAATTTATTTATAATTTTAACTTAAAATGGTTATACCTACCCGAGATACCAGAACTGAAGGTCTTCTTGTCTCTCAAAGGCGACAGGAACGACGCAAGTCAAGCTGAAATGATCGCCCTGCGGCATAGAAAGGACTCAATATGTGAATGCTTAGGCTATGCGCTTTGTATTGAATGGCAAAATGTAAACAAAAACGCAATGTCCCTCGCATAGCGACAAAACAAAGTTGTAACCTTCCGGTTAATATGGAACGTCGATGAGATAAATATCTGAGGGTAAATTCATTAAAGAAATTGAAACTTTTAGCCGGAATGACCCCATGTGGACTCCTTATGACCGCCGAAGAAGGGAAAAGAAAAGTGCCCTACCGAGATGGTTAGTGTACTCAAAACCAGGATAATGATGAATCCGTAACGTTTTCTTAATTGGGAAATCAACACTTGTGAAAGTTGCTATTTCGAAACATTTGTTACTCTTTGTGGTAAAGGCTATGTAGTGGGACGGTTGGGTCCGATAAATAAAGCAATGAAATGCAACTGTTGTACTGAATATCCTTTTTCGAAAAGACGCCCTCGCTAAATCCAAACGAAGGCGACGAGTTGAGGATTATTGATGAAATAATGAAAGTATTAAAATAATCTTGAAAATTTCACTCTCCCCTGAGGGAGTTTCGGTATTACAAGTGTAAACAGGTTTATCTTTTTGTAAAGATGGAAATTTTACATCTAACCAAGACGGCATTTTGAATTTACTCTAAATAATAGTAATTGCCTTTGCACTAACCTCATTTCTTATTGTCGTCCACGCAAGATGCTTTGTAGATAGATTTGATCAAAGATCATCAAAAGTATTTGATGACATGACACAGTTTATTTGCAGTGAGAATTCCTAACTAGAGCGTTGAAAGTTGCAACCCTATTCAAGTCTCCCACATGATTATGCAAGACAAAATATTCAATCGTTTCTCTCTTTTTTTCCGACGAAGTAATTTAAGTTTTGACAGATAATTTGTAGCCGAGGATTTAGATCCGTCCGAAAATTAAGAAGCTTGTCCGTACAAACAATGAGAACAGGAATATTACTTATGTTTTTTTTAGCTGTTCTTTTTGTTTGATGAAGTAATGACCCGACAATACGCGAATCTTATAAATGGTTAACAGCCCTACATTAACGACTGTCGCGTTTCTTTAATTAATCTAAACTCCATAAAACGCTTTGCAAAAAATCTGCATTACAAAGAGAGGCCTCCAGTTTGAGTGTTTTTCCAAACACTACGGTTTGACTACTGTTACACCGTAATCAGTTTTGCCAAGCAAATCTCCTCCTGTACGTCACAGGAACTGGTAAAAACCGTACGATTCTAGATTCAAAACTGCAATGTATTATTCAAACAATATATAGAAAAGTAATTAAGCCGAGATAATTTGCAAACACATCTCCGGATAGCCTCAGGATTCAGACTGGCTTTGAGAGTAAAATTTCACTGCTTGGCGAGGAAGAGGTCGTTTGCATTTCAACAGCTGCAGGTGTCAGAAAGATGCGAATGGAATTAATGACGTCTCCAACACTCAACCGCTCCCAAACAAATAGAGAAAGATGTAGGCTTCCTTTCTGACTCTTTATTTTCATTACTTTACACTCGCACACATTTATTTATAAAACTCTGTTACGCCGTATTATGTCCAAACGACCAGTCCTTGCGCCACAGTGCTATCTGGAAAACTGTGAACATTCGTATTGCTGCCAATCTGATGTGAACACTGCTGCTTCGTGCCTCTGCTTGGAAACGAGGCGAGGGCAGTCATAGCTTGCTTGAAAACAATTCATTTTCTTAAGTGAGTTTTGGCACCGGGCAAAAAAAGCAAAACAAAAAGAACTTGGAATTCGCTTATGCAATGATCGCAGCCATTTCCCTTGTGAAGTCTTTCAAAGTTTTCCTTATTAAAAATTGACTAGGCCATTTCGCAATTGCTCCTTTCCTGTGTGGAAATAAGTTGTCGAACGAAATCATTCAATGAAGATGTTTTACCCGCATTTTCTTTCCGTGCAAATTACCACGCATTTTTGTAAGAAACGTTTCACATATTGACAAGGACTCGTTTTGAAACAGAGGTAAAACGCAGCTCGAAATGGCCTATTAAAAGCAACCGCAGCCTTAATCCTCTTTCAACGATTTTCTTGCCGTTTGATCTGCACGCAACATATAATTTGTGGCGGGAAATAACTAAACCAAACATTCAACAATTCTAGAGATCACAGTTTTCTGGTTCGCACTCTAAAATAACTCTCCAACTTAGGTTTGGCATATAATATTTAACGCGCAGGTATGCAAACCTCTTCATTTCCTCTGTTCAAAAGCTTTTTGTCAATAAAACACAACAAACGATGTAATTTACTTCTCGTTTCCTTCTCAAACAATAATTACAACTATTTTCAAGAACAGATTCCATGTTGTCGTACGTCTGGTTAGTAAAAACAGACCACAGACGACAACAAAATGCGGTAAGAACAAAGGTGGACCATTGGCCATAAGACAAGTGTGCTACTGCAATTCTTACCACATTTTGACATCTGTAATCTATTACTGAACATAGAATCCAACTGTTTTATATAGAGTAACAAAGAAACAAATTGTCAATGATGTATTTATGCATCTGTCGTCAGATAGAAGAAGTAAGAGCCAATCAAAGTACGAGAATAATTCAACATATTATATAAAGAACTGTACGTTCGCAGTTTGTTGTCAGGTGTTTTAACTTATCTCCACGACTGAATCTTTGAACCTCAATGGGCGCTTTGCTGCTTGGGATCACACAACTTGTTTTCTTTAAAAATTATCGTGAGCTAGGACTAAAGGCATCGAGTAGCGGCCCTCGTAAGATCTTTCATGAATGCCTTGATACTCTTTGATAGTGCAACAGAACAAACAACAGAGACAATGTCCCTAGTCCCAAAACAATAACAGCTGCTACTGTAACAAGCAAAAGAATTACAAGTGTACGAGAGATGCTGCACTTGCGACTTAAAGAATATCAGATATAGAATGGACGCATAAAAAATAGATCTTTCCAGCATTCTACTTCATTGTGTTGAAAGAATAGCACCAAAACGAGCATGGGTGTCCATTTTCATACCCTCTTGGTATTTTTGTCCATTCTGACCTTGACCCAATGCCTTTGTTCGTATAAAAGCGGGGAAGGTCTGCTACCATGACGACCAAATTGAGGGCACTCGCGTTAAACAGAAAAGTGTTATGGCAGTTTGATTATCACAAAAAATGAAAGAATTGTATTAACCGTGTCTTGTCTATACAGGTATTTTCCACCATTTAAATAACCTCAGATGCTGAGGGAATCAAACAAGGCTATCTTGGCCTTGCTGTTCCATTTCTAGCATTCTTTAATTGATTGAAAAATATTTTCTGCGAAAAAAAGAAAAGAAAAGAAAAGAAGAAAATTGAAAACTGGTTATGTGATCCCAAGCAGTACACTGCATTATCAACAATTCAAAAGTGACCTTAGCGAAATAACTGAAAATGGTAACAAGGCTTACTTGTAGCACCACCTTAAATATGGAATTTTGGGTCACAAAGATATAACAAGTAACCACAATCTCTGTTAACCGTTTAATTGAAAGACGTCAGCAGCACTGAATTTTACTTTGCAATACTGATACATAATCAGGAAGATATGGTCTGAAAATTATGGTTACTTTGATTGTTTAACACATTCTCCCAACAAGTACTAAGAAATATATAGAGAGCTGTGAGGAGAACTTGTATGTCAACATCAGTACTTAAAGAATCAAGTAGGATCAGGTGTACTATAGGCATCCACTGTTCAGTGTCAGTGATACCCTCGATCAACACTCCATCAACATCTCAATCAACACTCCATTGATTGATGCTTGATCAACACTAGATCGACACTCCATCAACATCTCAATCAACACTCGATTGACATCTCAATTGATGGTTGATCAACACTATGATCAACAGTCCATCAACATCTCAATCAACACTCGATTCATATCTCAATTGATGCTTGGTCAACAGTAGATTGATAGTCCATTCTTGATTGACATCTAGTGGCAACACTAAATTGACACTTGATTGACATTTGATGTAATGATAAAAAATTAATCAGCTGTTGACTGACTGTCTACTGAGATGTTGGCCGAGTATCGACGGCGATGATGATTAAGGGCATCAAACAACACTTCACTGTGGATGCCTTCAGTATATGTGATCTGTCAAGTTACACCATAAGTTTCTAATTAAAAATTGTTACCGTTATTGTACAGATGGAAGTGGCAGAAGAAATGAGAATGCAGTTTTCATGAATGAGACAGACAGGAAAAAGTCTCATTCAAGTGTTTGAGGTCTGGACTATGTGGCACTTTTAAATAATTCATATCTTCGGTAAAATGGTGATGTAGAGAAATGGAATCTGACAATAAACTAACTTAAAAAAAACACTCAAGCCTCACTAGGAAAATTAACGGTTACAACTACAGAAATGGAACTGGAACAAGTCGAGGCATAGTCAACTACCATTCATATTTGTTTGCCTGAGAATATGCTTGAAGTTCAAACTGCCACTGTTGTTGTCATCAGATGATCTGCTGTTTGATTCAGTGTTAGAAAGTGCTGGGAATGTAGGGCCACTGGAAGAGCTTGCTGGTGTTTTGCTATTTTCGCCAGCCAATTCCTTGGCCAGATCTTGGAATTTCTTTACAAAGTCCACACTGTTCTCATCCATTATTGCATGCAAGGCTGTCTCCGGCTGAAACAAACAAAGAAGAATTATTACTAAAAATACAGTAGGATAGCCATTGCCCAGACCTTATCTGACTGAGAACTGTGGTGAAGCATAGAAGCTAATGATTAGTACAGTGGACACCGGATTGACAGATCCAAGTTTGAACCCTAATAGGGTTATAGTGAGTGAAAACCAGTGCAAAGCACCAGCCAAGGCAACTGCAGAGAAGGCAAAATATGTATTTCCCCAAACCATACCAAAAAGCTATTATTACAGTTGAAACCCTCCTTATGAACCCTCTATCATAAGGACACTTTTATATTATGGACAGCTCACTTGATCTCTTAGAAACCAGAATTGCAATTAAAATTTCTACCTCAGTCTATAACTTTCAGACACCTCCAAAATAGGGACACTTAGCTGAGGCCTTTTGCTGTCTGTGTTAAAGAGGTTCCACTGTACTTCAAAAATTTAGACATACTGTACAAGTGCATATGGGGGTATAATCATATGAATGCGAGTGCAATTAGGGATTTACACTACACTAGACTGTAGGAGGGATACTTGAAAATTCTCTCAAAATTTCCTGAGCCTTTTAGGCAAGTGAAGTTTGAAAGAATTTTCAAACATTAATAATATCATGAGTAGTGTAAATCCTCATACGATTTCTAATTTAGTGTAAAATAATAATATGAACAGTTCTTTTACATAGGGCACACATCCATTGTTTGCTGAGGCCCTTTGCAAATTTATCCCTTAAACAACAATTTTACTCTACAAAATTTACAATGAGTGCAAGTATATTGTATGATGGAGAAATTACGAACAAGCACATGTTAATTTTCACTTCAGTGGACAATAAAAATTCCTGGCAGTGACAAATTTGCCAGCTCTCAGCCAATCATAATGAAGTAATTTTCGCAGTAATAGAACTTACATCTAGTAGATGATGAGAGCTTAGAAGGTTATCTTGAGATGGTTCCTTGAATACACTCTCCCCAGCTGTCTCCTATGAATAGCAAATTAACACAATAAATTCAACCACATGAAATTGTTTGTAACCAACTCCCTGTTTTAGCCAACAACCCTGGACTTGTCTCCAAAGAGAAAAAATTGTCTGACAGATGAATGAAGCAGTTTTTTGGCCACATAATTGGTGTTCTCACATAACAATCTAAGTAATACAATCAAGTTCCCTTAAAGCAATGAATCTTTTGCACAATTATTAAGCTAACGAAGTGAGACTACGGACGAAAGTTTGGATGCCTGAATGAGTTTTCAAAAGGTAAATGTATCCATACAAATACATAGAGAGTCCGTGAGGTTTTTTAATCAGGAAGCACTTCCTTTTTAGATACATACTTCTGCAAAAAAAAAAAAATGTACACTGTACGATGCTAAGATTCTTTGTAGTTAGAATTCATATTAAATATACACCCATATAGTCATTGGTCATGGTACTTTCAGTTCAATGAAAGATGTTAACACTTGCAACAGGATCTTACCTCCATCCTCCCAAGCCTTTCATCCTTCCTGGGTGAAGTTGTCAACTTGTCTGTTACAAAGACAGAAAACAAGCAGTCATCAGCACAGATTGTACATACTCAAACAAAATCAGATTTCAACTGCTGTTCAGCTCCCTTGAAACTGTTTAGTATGTTCGATTCTTTCCTCATCTGCAACAGTTTTGGTTTTTCAACTTGAGCCCGAGCATTATACATGTATGTTGGTACAGGCTTTCATTTTCAAAGTTTGTCCTGCTTGTTTGGAATTACTACGTTGGATAACACAGGGCTTCAAAAAAGAGCTGTCATGTTATCAAGGACAAGTGGATCCTGCCCATGCCCATGGGAAGGGGCCCAAGCAAGTTGTGTACCAAATACATAAAAAGAAACGTAAATGAAGATTTCCCAAGGGCAAGCACAATTTGGGAGCTCCTTCTCCAAAAGGCAAGCTGGAATTCAAGCTGTTTTGAAGCACTGACAACACTGTCTGAGGAAGTTATATATCCTGTGCGCTTGTAACAAACATAAAAAAATTTATTTCTTCACTTCCAGTAGGGCAAATATATTTTTTCATCCCTCTTTCCCTAGCCATTGTTGCTTTACAGAGGTGCCAATTCTCTTGATATGCTGACAAACTGTACAGGTTAAAAGAATCAGAAGCTGAATATATAAGATCTTACCAAGAAGACTGCCAATAGAGAAGTTTGAAGACTACAACAAACAATAGAACAAACATAAGTAAGCATTGAACTTTTCAATTAAGATTTAGTGGAAGAAGTTGAAGCATAAAAATCAGCCAGTCATAAATAAAAACCCACCCTCTTGTCAGAAGACCAATTAAGCCACCTTTATTGTAAAGACTGGCAAAAAAGATCACAAGCACCTTAGGAATCCTTGCTTGACATTTCCAGAGCACACCTTCACTTAAGCAATTTTTGTCTGTAACAAGTATTGTAAGAGATGAACTTTCGGGGGCCAGTGAGAAGGGTTTTTATTGTTAATACATCATAGAGCTTGGCTAAAGGGCAAGCTTGAAATTCTGCCTTCTCTTTGCACCCTGGGAAGTACAATGTACATGTACATTGTATTTGCGACTGACAAACTACATACATTTGTACTGTACATGTACTAGCAAATGATGTCCACATGTAGTACAGTGTCTTCACTTAAAATTCAAATTTCCACCACCATACGTCAATGCTTTGACTGTGAATTCAAACAAACTCTACTCAAAAAATCCAGTTTCAGATTAATTGGAAAGTAATATTGGCATTTGATTACCTCTCCGTTGAACCACTGAGACTGAAAGGAGGTTGGTAGTCCACCATCTGCGCTTGGGGACAACATAATGGATGGTACGGACAAGCTTTCTTTATCAATGAGAGCCTCTTGTTGACTCTGCGAATCTACAATGCTACTTATAGGTCCTGCACTACTGAAAAACACATCATCTGTTGTTGAAACTGGAGACTGTGCTGTTGAACCAGTGGAATTAAGAATGTTTTCTAGTGTTGGACTGGCCATGCTCCCTGGCCCAACACCAGCTATGCCAGAATTAAGTTCCTCAATATGCACGTCAGAAGCAGTTAAAGCTGTGTTTGAACCAATCCTCTGAACTGTCTGTGCTGCTAATTCTAAGTTTGTAGTTTTTAAACTGGGAAGAGATGCTAGAAAACCAGAACTTGAATCTTCATTCATTCCCGCAATAGACGGAGACGCCCCATTGTCATCCAATGCTGTTCCAAGTGCAAGACCAATAATAGAATCTACAGAGTTTGACGTGGTCACAGCACTTCCCATCAGCGATTTTGTATTGCCAACAAAATGGTCCATAACGGCAAGAAGGTCTGTGCCTTCGAACCCTGACATTTCTAGACCTAAGGTAGAAGAGTTTGCATTTGTGAGTCCATTTTCATCCACTGAATGTGGTGATGGAGAAGAATCCACAAGGCTTGGGACAACAGCTAGTTGTGAGGTACTTGATGTTTCTGCAACAAATTATACCACATTTGGTGAGGAAAAGCACTTACAAAACCTGTGTTCTGTTTATACATGTATTCAGTAAACTTCACCATGTCTATGTACGGCTGTGGTCTAGAAAAATTACATGGATCCCAAAGGCTCCTAGCCATAAGATCCTGGGTACCCAACACTTGAGCTAATATACAATGTAAGAAAAAATAAGTTTTTCCAGTTGCCCAAACGCAAAAGCTAGTTCCCTGTGGTACTTGGGTGCTACTAGAACACAGCCCTGCTATGCAGGGCATACGAAGTGTCAGAGCAAAGACCATTTCTCTCAAGGAGACGTAGTACTCAAATAAATTTTTTTGTGTCTAGCTAGTGGTTTCTGCAGTTGGGTCAGCGTATTCTGTCCCCTGCTTGCTTGTCAGAGCAAGCAATGGACAGAAAGCATGAAAACACTAATAATAACCGACCTGGAAGTGTTTTAGCTGCAACAACTGTCTTAGATTGAGTTGTCACTGTAGCTGTTGATGTGGAAACACCTGATGCAAGTATGGTACCCACTGTTTGTCCCGGTTGTGGAATAAAAGACACTGCTACAGCTCCCGGGGGAACAGAACTTGGACTACCCACTGGCCGTGGTAAAAGAGTTCTATGCACATTTGGTCTCTGTTGTCTTTTACGAATCCTAGCAGTGGGGCGAAGATCAGAAATAATAGTCTTGTTTGTTGATGTCTGTGTGGCTGGAGGAACCACAGAAGGAAGGATAAAGGGAAGTTTGTCGCTTGTCTTAGTGACAGGACGTGAAGATTTAGATCCAGTTTTTTCTTTCGAGACGCTGGAAGAAGCACCCTTCTCTTTGGTCACTGAGTGTAAACAGTTCTTAGTGATTGATGCATCTGAAGATTTTGAAGTGGTCTTGGGCTCCTCGTTGCCTTCCTTCCCTTTTCTAAATTCTTCCGATGCAATATCTACAAGTCTTGTCAAACAAACAGCAGTCTGTGATGGTGCAAGGTTGTTCTCAATGTCATGCCATGTATACTCAAGTCTTAACTTTTGAGGCCTTCCAAGTTTGCAAAATATTTCTCCAAAAGTGATATTCCCACAAGTCCCTAACGTCCAAAAAGAGGGCTGATTCTTGTCATCACAAGATCCATTCTCATTTTGTTTAGCGGGTTCTGAAGTAGAGCAAGTCTCCATTGTTGTTTCAGTACATCTTTGTGAAGAACTTTCCACACTCAAAGACACTTCAACTGATTTATCAATTTGACTGTGATTATCAGCACAACTGCTGCCTGGTGTATTAAGCTCAGAAGATGACGTATTGCACCCATTCTTAGCCATCTCTTGAGGAGCATGTTGCAAGATTCCATTTAAACCAAACACATTGGCCTCTGACGATTTCTCTTCTAGCAAAGAAGAAGGCGAACATGCTTTTGCTGTATCCTCCACTGGCAAAATGTCTGGGGTGGCAGTATTTTCTATAAAACAATGATCACTTGATGATGTTTTGCAGGCTGGAGAACCAGCTTGCTTCTCCAGAACATCAGAGCTGACATAAAATTCTGAAGGAATAATAATATGCATATCTAATGGTTCTAAAGTCTTTCTGGACACAACTTGCCACTTCTTCATAAGAAAGTGAATCATCAAACTCAGTGGTTTCTTTGGTGGCACTGACGTTCTTAACCTTGGGTTCTTTGACAATCTTTGAACAGCTGCCCAGGCTGAATGGTTATGTGGCATGAGTTCTACCACCAGTTTATTTGGCATAGCAAGAGATTGAGCGTCACCATCCTCCTTGCCCTGCCCTGATGACGTAAGCCGTTTAAGAGCACGGCATTGTACAGGCGCTTTGATTTTGAAATTCCGCCCTTTGTTGCGAATAGAAATTGTTCCATGGCTAAGTAACTCTTCAAGCTTTTTGCCATGCTTGTCGTTCCAGCCGCAAATTCTCTTGCGCAGTTCTCCATAACAAATCAAACCTTTCAACTCAATGATCATCTTGTTTTGATTGTCATTCCCACTTGGCTGTTCGGCAGGGAGATACTTGGCAATCTTGTTTAAGGAGCGATAATAGAAATGTCGTACTTGATCTTTGTTTTTAATCAAAGCAGGAGGGTCTCCTCTTCTCTTGTGTTTTGTTGCAATGAAGTGGCAGATCTTATCAAAGTCCTTGCCATATTCGTGCAAAGCCTCAAAGAAGGTATCTTTTTCTGCTTTCCCCCAAGACTCCCATTGCCTCTTTACTTGCTTTTTCCTTCTGTTTGTCTGTGGTGGCGATGATGATGACACCACTGCTTCACTGCCAGTACTGTTCTCTGTAGCAACAAAACAACAACTAGATTGAGAATCAAGTAAAATATAGCTTAACCAATCCATAGCTAAACTGGGAAATGTGTCAGGAACAAAATATTGTGTCAAGAAGATAAATATATGTTATTTGCCAGCTGGGGGGGACATAGATACATGTAGTGAAAAACTGTGACTGAGGTCTTGAAAATGTCCGAGGTCACCCTAAGCCGGCAAATAACTTATTTTCTTCCAAGCTCTCAAACCAAAAAAAAACTCATGGAAAAATCTCACACAAGCGTTAATGTGACCATGGTCAGAGATACACATAGGAAAATCTGGACCGCGCTAAGAACCATCAGATTGTACATGTAGGATTCGTTACCCTGCCTTCTTGGAAAAAAATAAAAGCATTTATCCTTGCTTCCAAGCTATCAGTAACTGTAGTGTATATTTTTAAATATAATGTTTCATGTCTTCAAAATCTTGTTCATTATTATTATTACTACATGTATAATTGAATCCATACAGAATTCTTGAATGTGAATGGCTTTTACTGTGTGCCTATTTGTCACTTTATCTGGGTGCCATCACGTAGGTGTCCAATGTCAGGTATCCAATAACAACTTGCTGTAATTGGATACCTTTGCCATTTGCACGTCAATCACATGTATGCACTTTTATGACTCCCTTCTCAATATTTCCCACATTGAAATAAGAATTACTTTTTTCCAATTTTTTATTTATTTTTTTAAATAACTTAGCAATACAGTTAATTAGTATTTGGATTTCCTGTCTTACAATTCAGGGTGTAATCGTGCTTATAATTTCAAATTGGTCTCAAGATCGTCCGATTTTGAAATAACTTGTGCAGTTACTACCTGAATTGTACTCCACTCAGGCCAATTACTATTGCTTACTATTGTCGTGTTCCAACGTTGTATTTAAACCGATGGAACTGGATTATTGCACGCAAATAATATACCCACCATGCTTTCCATACATGCTTTTCGCACCTAAATACTTCGTGTATGGTACACTGAAACATACTTCACGAACACTACAACTATTATAATATTGTTTAGAAAACAGCCATAAGAAAATATGCGTACTGATTGGTTAAAAATTGTGTTTCCATAACTCGATAGAAACAGAGCACTAGCACGAGCTGTTGAGGCAATGATGGCACAAGCAAAGAGAATTTACATTTTGATAATCAAAGTTAACAAGTTGTTTTTCTTTTTTGCCATGGTGTTTTCTAAAAGAAATAGAAAACATGCTCTCCGTGTTTCTATCGAGTTATAGAAACACTTGTGGAAGTTTGGAAGAACTCAAAAAAGCAGTGGAAACACTTGCCTGCAGCTCGTGTACCCACAGCATTTCTCATTCTCCCAAACTTCCACTCGTTTTTCTATTAAACAATTAGATTGTGAGCTCAAGATTTCTATCACGCATAGAAACTGAGAGCAAATAATCTAATTGTTTTAGTATAAATCTACTAGTCGTTCAAAACTTTAGAAAAATCCTCTTCACAGACACTTCAAAAACACCAAAAGCGGCTACACAGGTGCCGTCTATCAATTGATAGTCAGCAGTTTGTCAGAGCGCACGCGATTTAGCATGCATCAATGCACAAATGTATCAAACTTTATGAAATAAAAAATATTTTTTTGCTTGACAGATCGATCACTGAGGTATGCTAAAACAATAACACCTCTCTCTCGGTTTCTGTCGCCTTTGATAGTTGGCTCGGGCTTTGCCCCTCGCCAATAGAAACCTTGAGCTTGCTGTCTAATTGTTAAATAGATAGTGGGTAGCGTAGCCAATCAGAGCTCAGCATTTGTGATAGAGCGTTAGTAGATTTATACTAAAACTTGATAGCAACACGGTACATGTTTTCTATTTCTTAAATGTTATGTAGAACCCATTAAAAGCACTGACCAAACAGAAATAATAAAAAGTCTGAATATTGTCAAATTGAGATTTAAAATCTTCATGAAGGTAAGGCAAAAACTCAAATTTTGGGGAAGTACTTAAAATATTTCATCGTCATAATTTTCTCTGGAAATCCGGAATGTTACATAGAATGAATGAGAGTAGATCTGGCTTACTTAAAGCCTGATTAAAGTGATACGTGTACACAAAATCCAACATCGAAATTCAGTAAACAACAATGTATAAGCTTACATTAGCCTAGAATCAACTGAATTTTTTTAGTTTTTGGCAACAGTTTAAAACTAAAATGATGATGAATGAAACTAAGGAAGTGCAATTTATAATACGAAAAACTGCTAACATTGATTCCCTGAAAGTCATTGGCAACCGATTCTTCATGTTTGAAATTCGCATGCAGCTCAAAATGGCGGTCAGGTTTGCAGTTCTAGTGTCGTTTGTCCAAAACGTAAATTATTATAAAAAGTAGCATACCTTGGTTCACAATACCATTAGCTGCACAAATTGCTAATTTTTGTCTTTTAGCAGGTCTTGTACTACTTCTTGTCGCAACACCGACAGAATTATTCGAGTTTTCAGATGCTACAGCAAAAGTTGAGTCCTTTGTCAATGTTTCCGCATGGCCTTCGTGAAACCGTTTCTTCGAAGCCTGTTTCTGCGATCGTGTTTCGTGCAAAATCTGAGAATCTTTGCTAGGAAAGTCTTCTATCAAATCTCCACCTTTTTCGACGTCTTTCACTGCATTATCTTTAATGGATGGAGGAAGCCCATCGGCAGTCATCCTAGATGAAGAATCAAACACAACAATGGCGATTATGGTAACTCAACGATTTTAAGTCGAACCCCTTTTTCATGTATTTATCGAAGTACTTCCTTTCCCGAGATCTCGGCTCTTTAAAGCTCGAAATCTAGCTGAGAAAGGAAGGTTAAGAAGTGCCAATTGCCGTGTTTTGTGGCTTAGAAAGGAGAATCTAAGCTCACAGCATTGCTGTCGTTTCAGTTCACGTTCACTCCTCGAAGAAACCAAAACGAGAACACAGTCACAATGATAATTCTTACCCTTGCCTTCTCCCATAATTTCGGCAGCGAGTTTTCATGAGTCTTTCTAGTAATACCAGCTGTCTTCAGCACAAAATGAAGCCTCATAACGGTCTTAAACAAACGAAAAAGTGCGAGTTTCACCCGCTTACTTCCAATACGATCGATAGAAACTGGGAAAGTAAGCGACAACAGGAGGGGCTATAACCTATGGAGGGATGCTTATGAGGCCACAAAATTATAGCCAAGAAATTGAAAACTATTTTTTTTCCTTTTAAGCAGGTCAGAAATTTTATAAGACTGTTTACAAGTTAATTTGATTTTAAATTCTGTACAAAAAACTGGATATTTGTGGCAATCTACGAGAAATAACAATAAAGTTCATTTTCAAAAAGTTATGAGTGATCCAGAAAATGTTAGTTAAGCTTATTACCATCATTTATCTTTCAGTGCAAAATCGAGATAGTTTGCTTTAAATTTAACGATAGCTAAATATAAAATTTACAATTCTGGGTCTGTCATAAGCTACGATTCAGTAGGCTAGGTGAGGTAGAAATTTTGATTTCTCCACTGTCAACATTCTCTGGTCAAATGACCTTGGTTGTTAAAACGAGGGCCAGTTTTTCACTTGAATTTCTCCAGGACTAAGATCGCTATGAAAAATGCCCCGATAAGTAACTTTATAATACAAAAAATAATAAGAAATTAGCTTCCACAAATTACTGCAATCCCTGATAAAGCACAGAGAAGGTAGTTAAACAGGCAGGGCTCGAACAATGCAAATCAGCTGAAATAAAACACGAAATTGACGGCTGTTGAAATTTACAAATTTGACACCAAAATCGGTAAAAAATCTCGCTTTCACATATCACAAACACGACAAGCACACAATAGAGTTCCTTACGATTAAAATTGGAGGAATTAGAGCTAATTTCTTCGATTGTATGAAGACTATCACAAAAACATAGCAAGGAGAAAATCGCCATGGCTTACATATTCTTATGTCCAACACGTCCAGGCGGAATATTTCATTTGGCTCGTTCGATCGTCTAAGAATCGTTGCCTCAGCAGACAGCATAAGAGCACTGTGAGTTGACAAGGCTTCGCGATGCTGACCATACAAATCCCCAAAAACAATTTCTTGCATTTACGATGTAAACAAATCCACAGGTTGTGAAATAAACGGCGTAAAGTTATTGATATTTGGTTTTGGCGCGAGCCTCTCATCGGTTCGTGGCGCGAACAAATGGTGGATTTCCTATCACGTGACTCGTCATTGTTTCATTACCCCCGCAGGGACCTTCGGGTGATTTAAATGGCTGATAGCTTTTGTACGAATCACACAGGTGAAATATATAGTATAAACGGCTTTCCTTTCCCCAGTATCTGAAGCATTGGAGAATTCTCTCATATAAATATACCGTATTGCATTCGTGTTACAAGTTTTACAAGAACAGTTAGGTTGGATTGCGTGATATAACTTGCGTTACTCACTTGCACAGGAATACTAACCTCGGCATATTTTGCCTACAAAAAACCTGAAAACTTCAGATTTTTAAAGAAACATTGAAAAGAGTGTAAGCTATTTGGCACTGAATTTATTCCCAAACACTGTACTTTGTATTATATTTGTATCATTTTAGTCATTTTCAAAGGGGCAAAACTATGCATGTCATAATTGTTGCACTCTTGAATTGCAATTATATACTGTTTGCCACTTGATTTGGATGAAGAAGTTACTTAATTTTCCTTCAGTGAAAAGTGCGGGTATGACACGGCAGTAGAACTTTGTTGAAGGCTAGGATAGGATCCAAAGACAGCTGCTTTGTGTACTAGTCTTTTTTTAAATTTGATTTCAAATTGGTTTTAAGACTTTCATGAAGTCAGGGTTAAGCCATAAAATTTAAAAATATGTAATATTTTGGACAAGGATTTGAACTGAAAAATATATTCAAATTTCTTATTTTGTATTTTCAAAGAAAATTCAAAATCCAAAGCCATAACTAATTAAGTAAGAATGTGATACAAGTAGGGCATTTCAAACAAAGCAGTAATGAAGGAAATAAGAGGTCCATCTGGCAAAGGTTGTCGAGAAAATTCTCGTCAGACCACTAATACCAACCCTGTTTTCAATCTACCTTTATTCAAAAGATCCATTCCTATTATGTGGAATTGTAAGTGGTAGGGCACAGGTATACCAACCTCTGTATTACTACCCATGGTGTGCCATGATTATGAACAGATAAGATACATTTCATTGATGCACAGGCCACTCAAGATGACCAACAAGATAATAATACAATATAGATAGCACCCTGCATCACTGGTAAAAGAAAACCCATGTTTTATCAGAGCATAAAACATAGAATAAGCAGGTTTTATTGTTTTTCACCACATCATTTCTATACCACAAAGCAAATGAAGAAGCCTAAGCGGTGTATTACACTGTGATAAAACACTGCGGACATTTAAGAACACTTCAAAAACGTAGAAAACACTCACTTGTGGCTCATGTCTCCTACACTTTGCTTGTATTCTCAGATGCCTGTTGTGTTTTATCAGTGTAATACACAGCTTTGGCTTCTTTTTTTTGCTAAATCACAGCCACCCCTTTTGCCCCATACAAAGTTTGGTCAGTCAAGTTCTTATAACTGTTTGTGAAATTTTAAGTTCAAAACTCGGGTAATAAAGAGCAAAACCAATAGCAACAATAAGAACAAGGCCTAGTGAAAAAATGAGTTTGTGGAATAATTTTACAGTAGTTACTTTTACTTTCAGATCTTCTGAGTAGGCCTGTCAGGCTAAAAGCCTGTGTAAACTAAATATGTAATGCTAGCTATCAATTCCAAGAGGAAATACAAAAACTTAAATGTTGTGGCACACATTCTCCAAAATACAACTTGATGATTTCACACTGTTCCCTCACAGAAGACACTTACGAAATGAATAGATTTATATTGTACCGGCATGGCTATCCTTCTGCTCATTAAACCTTTTGTTTGGTGATGTTCTGGTTGTAGTTGTCATCATGGTTTGCTAAAGCTCCTGATTACATCAAACATGAGAAACTATTTTTAATCACATTTCCAAATACAGAGAACTAGAGTTGATAAAATTATGCACATGGTTATAGCCTTTATAGATACATGTATCATAAAAAGCATAACAATTGCTGATTCGTTATGGTTATCATTATTATATGGCAAGGGGTGGGTCTTAGACACATATATCCAAATATAAACCCATTTCAGAGAGCATACAATTCAACCTTGCTATGATGAACTTGGTTATCAAACTCCCTGCATAGTCAAATCATTTTGCTTTCCTTGTTTTATGTTAGTCATTTTCCTATCAGTCATCTCAAGCCCACTATCTTTAAAAATTTCAAGATAGCAGGTTCAACTGTGTTTTAGGCCTTGTCTACACTATGCCAGAGGAATCTGAAAACAGGTTGCACTCTGAAAACACATCAAAAGTTTTCTGTCTACAATACACTAGAAATGCAACAATCACTTGA
>OMLO01000405.1_pt1 | contig 27441 bp, 14 predicted proteins | sample 1674811 | NCBI WGS metagenome assembly OMLO01 (sample SAMN06265003, study PRJEB25207) | coral metagenome | isolation source: Coral host | place: Mexico:La Bocana,Puerto Morelos, Mexico | collected 2008-11-13
TACCCAATTTATGACCAAAACGGCTGAAAAACCATACCCTTTGGGGCCGCACATACCTATATAGCCCATATAAGGGATTCCCCCCCCCCCCCCTGGGGTCCAATTGATAGAAACCAATGATCAGAAATTCAATCAATCAATCGATAAAATTAGTTTATTGGTACATGTATTGATTGGTATCAGCAATTCGATGATCAGTCAATAACAACACAAAAACCATTCATCGATTGCTATCGATTAGCCCAGCAACCTCGAATAGATGTCACACACGCTACCTGTCTGATCATCCGCAATTTTTAGGAAGCTCTGGGGATGAAATTGGCAAGACAAATTCTGGCCCACTCTTTTCAATGCAAAGAATATACCCCGTTGCACATGTACTCTGAATCACCCACATGCCTATCATTGCCTATCCATAACATAATGTCTACACAAGACGTCTGGCTAGAGGCTTTACTGAATATAAGGTGCATCATTATTTTGCAACAACTCATGCTGCTGTTGTTGGCAATTTCATTGTTTGCAAAAGTACAACTTTTCCTGTGGAGGAGCGACCACTTTCCGTTTTTTGGAGTCTATAGATTGACCCATGGAACAAACGGATTCTTGTGAATGGGGAATTAACATTAAAGAGAGAGAAGAGAGTATTGTTCTCCAGTTAACATTAAGATAAAATGTGTTTACAATTACTACGTATGAAGTTGTGTCTTTTATTTGTCTATTCCTTTTCTGCATCTGAAACCAATCAATACCAATCAATAACCACACAAATCTCCGCCATTGGTTGGTTATTGATCATCAATATCAATTGACTAATTGATATCAATTGACATTGATTGTCATCGATTATTGATTCTATCGATTGGATACCGCAGTCATTGGCCAATTAGAAACAAGATATTTTGTTGAGTATATTATTAGTGACTTAAAAATATGGTTTGTGAACAGCTACTGAATTAATAATTATGTCCACGCATCAATCAGGGTGGTAAATTCTTCATGTTTCCAGGGTTATGGGCAATTTTGAGATCCTTTCATCCTCAATTCAAATCAAATCCTGAACCTGAAGAGGAGGGGCACTGTAATGGTGTTGATGTTTTCTTAATGTGGTGATGCAGTGAATAAAATCCCACCTTGCAGTGTAACGGTGATCTCAAATCCTACACCGTACTGTCTACAGTGTGCGATGCTTGTGTTTTTCATGCTACGGTGTTCGGTGAAATTAAATTATTTGTGTTGTGCTGGGGTTTCTTGTTTGACCTTTCTTAAACCTTAATTTGACCTACATTTAGCAAGTAAACCTTGTTAATAATCTGTGTTAATTTATGACAACCACACATACCATTACAGACCTGTATGCTTCAGCTGCCAATCAGACGTTGTTTTTGTTTATACTTAACTTGATTTCTGCCACTCAAAGCTTAGCCTTAACAAGGAAAAGGTCACAGGTGGCCGCAGCTCACAATGCGAGGAGTTATTATTGTGTTTTAAATCTTTATGCAAACGTTTAGCAGAAGTTGAAATATTTACTGCTGACATCAACTATTACATGTACATAACAACTGAGTTTGGTTTGGCAAATTGTTGCCTTCACCTGGAGGCATGTATGGTGGTGTTGTGTTACAACGGTTTGAAGGTTTCTTTAGGGAAAAATGGAAGTCATCATTTTAGCTGAAATTTTGATACATGTATTTTTGCAATAAAAATCACTTATCTCAATGTCTTCTTGTCTTTTCTATTGTCATTTCACTTGTGAGCTCAATGTGAAGCCTTTTAAATGAGTTATTGCTTTTTGGTGGCTAAAAAGCGATAAGGTTTTTCTTTGCTTTTTTATATCTGCTCTTTATATATGAAAGACTCAAATTAGTCATAGCAGGCCAGGGTACATCGTTACTCTGATACCGGTCTATATCTACTCCAAGGTACTGTGACCTTCTCCTAATTCTCAAACGATAATCGATATGGGGCTCCAGTCCTTGGGTTACACATCAAACAAAAGTAAATTGTTGAGCCGTAAATATGTCAAGTGTAGATGTATAAATCATGGGGCAACTTTAAAACGTGTTGCAGTGACAGTGTTTTGTCAACAAGCATGTTTACTTTCTTGCAAATCTTACTTATTTTCTTGTAAACAAAGGCAAAAGTCAACTTAAATTAGAGGAAGAAACTAGGAGGGAAATGGGGAGAGGAAGGGTAAAACTTTCCTTCTCTTTCCATTTTCTCCATGCTCATGCTTCTCATGACTCACTGCTCACATTTGATTGCTGTTAGAGACACTAGGAAAACATGCACAAAGGCACTACTCACAATCTAATCTTAACCACTCTGGTTGCATTGCCATTTACATTTTTTCCCTGCTGTTTGGCTCACTGACAAGTGCTAGTCTTACATTGCCCTTCAGTCTACAGTGTACAGGGAGTAAGAGCCACACCCCACAATGATTTGTAAAAGTTTTGTTTGATGTGTTATTTCTTCTTATTAACTTTGCAACTCTTAGATTGACCTCTGGGACACATCTGGAATGGAAAGGTACTCTCGGTTGACCCGCCAACACTACTTTGGAAGCAGCGTTGTGCTCTTGGTTTATGACTGTGATGATATGGAGTCACTAACTGACCTTGCAGTCTACTATGACGATGCCAAACATAATGCTAGTGGGGCTGCAATGGTATTAGTGCGAAATAAGATAGACCAAGAACTCCAGTGTGTGGGCATTAAAGATGCTGAAAAGTTACTTTGCAATCACAAGGAAAAGGACAGATCTGTGTGCAAGTTTAAGTTCAGAGCAGAAACTTCAGCAAAGGACAACACAGGAATTAATGAGCTTATACAGAGAGTGGCTAAATATCTACTTAAAAATGCAGAACCCAGCAATTCAACAAGAGAATTTGACAAACTCAATCTACCCGCGAAACCTGAAGCACAAAGAACCTCTAATGACACAAGCACCTGCGCATGTTAGAAAATGTGAATTGTCTGTAATTTAATCACTAACATTGCATGTATATTGGAATTAGCCATCACTATAAAAGAAAACCGTACAGAAAAAGTCTTCCATTAGTGGTCAGCATGTTACAAAATTACCATCCTCACATGCACATGTAAAAGACAAACTGTGAATCCTGAAAGTAATCTCCTTCCGATTACCTCCACTAAGCACTTGTCTGTACACTTGTTCCTCTGAATGCCGACCCTTAGATTTGCTTTCCCTTGGAAGGTTGAGGGGGCCATAGGAATCCAGATTCCACTGTGTAAAATCTCTGTTAGGCTAGCCCATGGATAGGTGTAGCTAATTTATTCTGCACAGTAGCTGAGAAGGGTGTCACTGTAAGGACAAACTGCCAGTCAGTGACTGATATGATAATTTAAACACCCCTCTTATTGGCCAGAATTTAAAATACATGTAAGTACCCCGTCAAATAAGCGTCACCTTCTCCCCCCTCCCCCATACAACAGAAGGGTATTGAAACAACTGAGGACGTGTAGTTTTGGTTGTGTTTAACCACAAGAAAGTGATTATTGACTCATTCAAACACTGTGAATTGACTGTTGGATGGTACAGATGGTAGTGAAGATCTTCTGATTCATTGCTTAGAGCCCAACCTACCTTGCGCAGCAGGCCTAGATTGGCTAAAGGGGTTATATTGCACAGCTTTTCAAGACAGACAGGAGACTTCAGATGGTCCGGCACTTACATATATTACAAAAACGAACCGACAAAATCTGACCACCTGATTTGGGAAAAATCAAATATTAAGCACCCTCAATTAAGGCCGCACCTCCCTCAAATAAGCACACACAACCCCCACCCATCTTGGCTTCTGATAAATTTTGTCAAAGCACCCTGGGGTTAATTAGTATATATTAATTTAAATTAAGATATATTTTTTTGCTACTACAGAGTACATGTATTTTAAATAATAAAGATATATTTATAATAAGAAAATGGATAATTCATTTTGACCATTCATTTTAGAGGATGGAAGCTAGTGTTAGCTAGCTAGCAAAACACTATAAAGCCCAGTGCTAGGCTCTATCAAATGTCTGAGAAGTCACTTGGAGTCCATCATAGTTGCTCATAGGATCCCCCAGAAAATTGAATAATTTTTAGCTAGTTTTTCACATACAACTCTTATCAGAGTCCTTCAAATCTGTAGCTACACATATTATCTTCGCACACATTTTCTCATATTTCTGAGCTCAGTTTTTGAAGCTTAACCTGTGAAGAAGTGTACTTGGTCTGTTGAGTTGGTGTGAAATAAAATCTCCACCACCTCCTACCAACAACATATATGTACCATTTTAGAGATATATATGGTACATATATGTACCATTTTGGAGACCCGGGTTCAATTCCCGGCTGGACCACATTTTCACTCATTTATATAGTTGTGTTTATTTCTGTTCCTATTTAACTGTGTATGTACCATTTTATATAGTTATTAACAACACCTCCACTGCCCTGAACATCACAAAAGGCAGATTAAGCTAAGTGTCAAAATAATGGTGGCTTCATGGTTCGCACTCCCTAAACTATTTGAACTGAAAATATAACCAACACTAAAAGGTACTTCGGGTTGATTATGTCGGCCTGGGTGTAGAAAATTTAAACAATATGAAAAGTAATTTAACTATAATATTTGTGTGGCTTTCACAGGCTTTGTTTGATCTTATCGAGGTGCCACTCATGGTTTCTTTTTAGAATTAATCACATGACCATGAGCATAGCTTGATGATGTTGTCATCGATGTTGCTGATCATGAAAAAGTTAAAACAAATGAAATAACTCTTAAACTAAATAAACATGAGAGGGTATGTGACAATAAAATAACATTTTCTTTAGAAACAGCTCAATGATTTACAGCATGTTTGCACTCTTGTGTGCATGTTACACATGTGGTTTATTGACCAAGCGTGAGGTCAAAATGGCTGGATATTGACCAAGTTCTTTTTTGCATGTTTAAGGACCGAGATGAAGTCAAGGTCCAAAACATGCAAAAAAAGAAAGAGGCCAAATTATATCCAGCCATCTTGACCGAACAAGTTTGGTCAATAAAGGATTCATTATATGGGATAAAACGCCAAAACATGATGAATTTAGCTCCATCTTGCCTGCTAGGGTAGCCGATCACAGCATAAGAGTCGGTTCATCTTGCCCGCTCACAGAGCTAGTCATATAATATAGTAAGATACTGTAAGACCTTCAATTTTCATGACATTAGATATTTTGAGCAATACAAGGGTATAAGTTTCACTGATTTTGTTTTCAATACATGTAATTGCATTAATTGTGTACCCAGGGACTTCTGATTCCTCTAACACTATCAGTCAACTAACTCAATGGGTTATGATGTGTATGTAGCATGTACATGTGCTCTAAGCACTGACAGAAATTTAAATAAGCATTGACAATGCACAGTAGAAAGACAACTTTAATTATTTGTACATGCACATGTACCAAAGGAATACAGTGTCTTGGTTTTAGTAAGTTATTTACAATAGAAATCATTTCCTTACATCATTACAGAACAGTGCTAAAAAGTGCAGCTACGAGTAGTCTGCAATCACCTGAATAAGATAATATATTTTGTTACAAAACCTTTTTAAACAGCTATATGAAGAAATCAATTAACTATTGTCTGGCTTGTCCCCCTTGGGTGGTTGGTCTGGGAGAGCTTCCACCTCTTTCCTGTGCGCTGGGAAATTCTCCCATGGAGTCTGAAAGTCGAACCTGCGGAATTCTTGGGCCATTTCAATTGGTTCACAGACAACTCGTTTAAGCTCATCATCATACCGCACCTGATAACAAATACATAATTATTCACATTCTTTTTTTCATGACATTGAAGCCTAAACTATCAAGTGATGAAGATATTATGTGCACACTATGTAGAATCTTATGCGTCCGATGGCACGATGAGGACTGATGATGATGATGATGATGTAGAATCTTGCTATAAATTCATACTTGTCTACTGTAGTCAAAAGCAAGAATTACATTACTGTACCACCTGACTTCATATGCACATAACTGCCAGTTTCGTGAGGTGGCACACCTGTAGGCAAGGTAAACAAGGCTTTCCCACCTTAGAAAATGTCTGTGTCTTCATAGGCCGAATTGCCTTTATTAGCTTCATAGCTATGTCTTATTGTTTGGTATATCACCAAATTACAAGAGATGCATTGGAAAGGAATGAACGTTTATTCGTTTGTCTCACGATAGAATCGCTTTGAGATGTTGATCGCGACGTTTCGACTGCAACACTGCTAGTCTTTATCAGGCGATGAGCGATAGCGACGCATAAACAACCGACCTCATCGCCTGATGAAGACTAGCAGAATTGCAGTCGAAACGTCGCGAGCAACATCTCAAAGCGATTCTATCGTGAGACAAACGAATAAACGTTCATTCCTATCTTACACCATGATGAACAATATTCACATCTTTAATGACAAAGAGATGCATTCGTACATTTTAACATACACACCAAGACAACAATGATTAGAAGGAAAGAGTCTTGTTTGGTTCTGTGCCATGCCGTGCATGTATGAATGTTTGAATGTACGAAATATGAAAAGGTCCTTACTACAAGCTAATGGTGAAATGATTACTACTGTGTACATTAGAGTGAATGTTTGCCAAAATCAAAGAAAATTCTAAAATGTGGCTGGAATCAATGGTCACAAATCGATTTTGCTCATACTTTGTCAATTTGAAGGCCTAGGTAAGTACATGTACTGAAGAAAATCAAGCTAAGTTTTTTACAAAATCCATATAACAGCAGGAATTCATGAAAAATGGTCATCAGACATGTAGCTTGTAGATTTCACTCCATGACAATTCAAAATTTTACACTTTTCAGCTTCTTCCTATACACAGACATTTAAACTGCTGTAAAATGTTGTCAACTTTAAATGTGTACATTGACTCTTTATTATTTAAGATATAGTGAGAATTTGGAATTCATTTCTTGTTTTTTTGCAAGCAAACTGAGCCTCAGTACCGGTAACTAATTAAACAAAACTCAAAAATTATGCAAATTCAGTGAAGAAAAAAGCTGGCTGCTTTTTCTTCAAATCATTTGATATTCTAATCAACAAATTTTAGGTTTACAGCTTCATTTTTGTGGGATCTACTAGCAATTTTGCTCGAAAGCCAATCGAAATTAAAAAAAATTTATATTCAGCTCCTTTGAAATTTGTGTGTGTCTACTCAATTGGGGCTCATTTCACTTAGAAAATACAAGAGCTGAAAATAATCACAGTGACTATATCTCGATTAAGGAAGAATCAATGTGTTGTTAGATTTAAAATTGGGAACGTTTCACAGAGATATTAACCTCCATGTAGCAAGAAGCTGAAAAGTGTAAAATTTCAGATTGCGAAGTGAAATTTGAGCTTTCGGAGCAATGAGCGTTTTTCATAAATTTCTGCTGTCATATTGGATATTTCAAAAATGTAAGTAAACTTCATTTCCTTCTGTTATTTACACAAATCATGGCCTCATGTCTTTGATTTTCAGTGGCAATTACTCTTAATAATTGGTAAATTCTAAATAGAACAACTCTGGTTGAAAAAGGAAAATTTAAGTAAACAATCCTGTTGGCCATATAATCAAGCAATCAATGTTGGTCAATCGGAAAGAAAATTAAATGCACTTATTGGAAGTGTGTTTACACACTGTACATGTAGGTCATCCAAAAAGCAAATAATTTCATTTGTTAACAGAAAAAAAACATTAAAATTGTGAACTAGTGTCCTAGTCTTTCATCTACTTGAGCAAAGTAAGATTTCAACCTAGTTTCATCCCTAAACCACACTGTTTCATCTCGCTACTCCCACATGAAATTCGGGCATTTGTTATTACAGTTCACCCATGTGAAAATGAGTTCAGGTATGTACATGTACTGCACAGTACTTTGAATAAACACATACCGCTGTACCCTGTAATAACCATCGTTACTTAAGGTATATTAAACAATTTAAAGTGAACAATTAGTTACATGTTTTACTCAGTGAAATGCAAACATGTATCACAAGTGACCAAAGTTATATGAAAAACAAGGAAAACAATGATAGATCGCTTAAAATATAATTAAGCTTTAAATGAGTGTTTAATTTCTACACTACTCTTGCAAATGTTTAAATTTACTCTAACAGAGACTGAGAACAAGAGTGAGAAAGAAAGGATGAAAACAGATTAATGTAATATCATCAGCTGCAGAATGGATTACACATACCTCGACATAACCAGTAAGAGGGAAATCTTTCCTAAAAGGGTGTCCTTCAAACCCATAGTCTGTCAAAATTCTTCGTAAGTCTGGATGATCCGCAAAGAACACACCATACATATCCCATATCTAAAAGGAACCAGAGACCGCAAAAAATAAGAAGAACCTTTATTCTAATACATACATGTACAGTAGTAGTATACATGTAGTATAGTAATAATAGTATTTATTTAAAGTTGCAATAAAGTGCCCTTCTCTTTACGATAAGAGCGTGGGCTCTTCAACATCCCCTGCTAACCAGAACAATGAAGATGCAGGAGACAGGGCCTACGGTTTATAGTCCTTATCTGAGAAGACTACTAAGAATATCTAACCATTTGCAGATGTCATTGCAAAGGCAGCATATTCTCCTCAGTTATTTTAAGACCCTGAGTGTTGGTCCAGTCTGGAGCTCGAACCCGACAACTCCCGCACGGTAGTCTGACGCTCTACCAGCTGAGCTAACCGGTCAACTAGTAGTACATACATGTATGAGGTCTCAATCACTATTAATACAGGGGAGCCGCAGGTAATTTTAATTCTGGATATTTGTCACCTGTCGAGCACCCATGTACATGTACAGTAATGTTGTAGATATAGATCTGATGTTAATCACATTTTTACAACTAAATTAATACAGAATATCTTAGGAGTAGAGATGAGGAAACTGCAAAAAACACTGTAATAAACACTGATATAGATGTGGACACTTACCTCTCTTTCATACCAGTTTGCTATCTTAAACACTGGATCAGCAGAGTCAACTGGTGTGAGTTCATCAGTGTATGTTTTTACTCGGATCCTTGAGTTGTACTTCAGAGACAGCAAATTGTACACAATCTACAGAATGCCACAAAACAGACTAACTCTCAATGCTGAGGAGTAAAACTCTGATGGACAAGTACCCCAACTCAGGAAGTAAAGGATCCAGAGTTGAGCCCCAGGGCTTAAACGCCACTTGGCTAAACAAAAGGCTTTACTTTCTCTCCTGTGGTCTATTAAAATGTTTTCAGCTTAAGGCTAAGTTCAAACCAACACATCTGATTTTTAATATATTCCTTTATGCTGCATGGGTAAATAAAATAATTTAACATCAGGGTAGGATAACAAAACAGAAGACAATCAAACTGGTTTTTAAATTAAAAATATAAAATTAAACCCACAATGCACAGCACATGTACCTCAAATCTGTAAGGTTTTCCCAGTTTATCCACAGCTGTCAGGTCTGCCAGCGACTTGTACTGAGCATTGGTATGGTCTTTCAAGAAGGTAAGAACAGGGATGATTCCCTCCGGAGCAATCAACAATTCCAGTTCTTTTGTTTGCGTTATCTGTGCCTGCTGAATGTACTTTGGCAATATGCTAGCTACATACTGCCCAAACTCAGAAAGCTGGGTAACAGCAGCATCCTCTAACAACAAACAAAAAACACAAGGAAGCTAGGTGAACGACTTAAGATAAACAGATGCATTAACCATAAACATGTTATATACATGTACTTCCATCTAAAAATGGGCAACCTTACTCATGTCATTTCTATCTGGAACCCAGTTGCTACTACACTGACATTAAAAATTTTAGTGAGGGACTCTAAGATATACAGAACAGGTTAAATGACGGAACAGTAAAGTAAGAGATATCACCTTTAACTGCAACTTCAGTTGATAATTTTCTTGAGTGCTGCGAGGAGAATGCACAAATACAGGGAGGTGTGTGCTTGTATTGATCTAGAAAAGAAAAAGATAGATTGGACAACATTCATTGAATTGATGAATAATTACGATTTTAACAGACTTACTTGGGTATCTGAGACAACCCTCACCTCAAGTTACCCTGGCCGAGGTAAGTTTTGGCTTATTTCTTTGCAAAGTTCAACCAACATTAGGATTACAAAGCAGTCTCAGGGGATGAGACAACTCGGGAGGGTGAGTTGGCTCACCTCAGGAGGTAGGGTAACATTACAAATTTTCTTCAAATAAACGCTTTGGCTCGCCTAACCAGGACAACTCTAAATGTGGCAAGTGTCACGTTATGCCTACATTTAGGATTTATAGCAGAAATTTGTATCAAAGTCAAATTAACTCAGCAAAACCCACTTTGATCGAATGGCCGAGGGAAACTAGAAGAAAGAGAGAAAGAGGGATATTTACAAATTTAATTATAAATAAGGGTTATGGATAGTCATGCAGAGTCAACTTTGACTCAGCCTACAGGGTGTACGTTTTCACCTATAAAAACTCCATAAAGTTGCCTTGGTGGAGTAGTACCCTAGACCACATAACTGGAGCCTGAATTTAAGGCTCTCGCCTGCGTTATGTTTTTGAAAGTTTGTCTGTTTTCTTTTTACATGTGCATGAATATACCATAGAGCAAAACTGTTTTGACCAAATTCAACCGATGTATCATTTGTCCGTATGCTTATAAGCTAACCTGAAAATATCCAAGCCTTTAAAAGCTCACAAGATCGCCAAACAAATTAAAAATAACATTTTAGCTTATGATAAAAAGAACAAGTTAATTTCAGTGAAATTTTAAAGAACAAGTTAATTTCAGTGAAATTTTACCAATGTCATTGGGAATTTTTACTATTATAAAAGCAAATTGAGCTTTAAGTATTAGCTTTAAAACTCATAACATAGAATACATACTTCTCAGTAGAATCCTTGGACCTGCAATCGCCCCCAATCTCAGCACAGAACGAAACTTAGTGGACGCCATTTTGAGAAAGTAAAAGCTCTGGTGCGGTTGCTCCCTGCAGAAGCCGCTGCCTCCGTTCTAACATGCGCAGGCTCGCAAGGGGGGTCTTTGTTCCTCTCGAAAATAATATTAATATTTGTGTCACTGAAAAGGAAGCTGTAGTTCTACACCACAACCATCACATCAGGAATCATTGTCTTTCACTGAGTCTTTCTAAGAAAAAGAAAAAGAAAAAAGGGAGGGAGGGTTTGGGAAGAGAAGAGTCCGGACTCACTGCCACCCCTCCCTAGATCCTTCAACTAACTTCAAGTCTTTGAACAGTCATGCGATGTCCGACAGTCCTTCAGTCGGTATTAGGGCAATTCCTGTTCTGTTCCAAAAATCACCGATAAGTTCAGGATCAATTTTGGTTTTCTAAGTTAGTACTGAAAGCTTTTTTTTCCCCCCCCCCCCCCAAAAAAAAAAAAAAATCCGGTAAACAAAATGGCTAGCTCTCTACGGGAGGTCTCAAGCCTCTTGCTGAGATCTATAGTTTTAGGTAAAATTTTAATGTGTATCGAAATTGGTCTATTAGCCGAAGGCGAGAAATGAACACCAGGAAGCAAACGAGCAGCAGATTCAATCAGTAAACATCAGATTTTCAGCGGGGTTATTTTTGGTTACAAAATCCAGTGACTCAAGAATCTGGATGACCAGTTGCTGAGGAATCCCAAAGGCAACTTTCGAGAATAGACAAGCTATAAGGCATTATACAGCTGGCGGATCCTGAGAATACCAAGCTTACAGGCAGGATAAGAAATAAACAGTCCAACCCGACCGTAAATCCCGATACACCTGCTCTTTGGCGAACCTACCATCAGGCGCTCTTTTTTTTTTTTTTTTAGCGAACGAGGGAAAAATGAACGGCTGTTCACAGGTTAACAAAATGGCAAAAAACAGGAATAATGATCACTCGGAGCAGCTTGACACGTGGTTATTAATTCGTCATGTTTTCAGCTATACACTAAGCGACAGGAAGATGGGCGTCGCTTCCGGAAGCCGTTTCAGAAAAACCAAAACACCTGTAGCGTAAACTGAATCAGACGCTAGACATTTTAATCTAGCCCTACAACTGAACCCACTCGACTGCAGCCGTTTCTTTAGGCCGTGCACCGAAAAAAGCATCCAAACTTTACATCTAGTGCAGGTGTATCTCTAAAATTCAGAAGCGTTTTCCACCTTCCAACTTTTATTTTCGGTAGCCCCAACTAAATTAATCGTCGGTCGTCGGTATCCAACGTTTCCTTGGCTTCGAGGTATATAATTTGCTTTTCTAGAAGTGTCGTGGTGGAGCACTACGCGGTTAATTGCTAACGTTGACAAAAGAACATGGAGCATCGGAACCGAATTAGAAAAGCACACTACTGCCTGTGATTTTGGTGAATGTTAAAAAATTAAAGGACAGAGTCACCTAGCCCCCCACCCCCCCTCCCGCCCCTCCCTTATAAAATGTAAAATGTACCGGTAATAGAAAAAAGGAAAAAAGAAGAAAGTAGGAGCATTGATTTTACAAGCTGACTAACTGAGTTTTTTGATCGAAATTAGTTGGCATCTACCGGTCGGTAAAGCCCTTGTTGCGCTCTTTGTTGGATCAGACATCAAAAGTTATCAGGTACCGAGGTATCCGTTAGACAAGAGGAAGTTTTGATACTACGCAATTTAACTGCACATAACGTGTTTTATAATGATTTTTTGGCTTTTTTTTCTATCCACTTGTTTTTCTTTCTTACATACTGTTTGTTTTCTTCGGCAGTTCCACAAACCAACGCCCAGTTTCAGTTTTTGAGAATACTTTACTTTCTTATATCACCTCTGGAATGTTAGTATAACTTATATCTGGCTTCAGATATCACATAGCAAGTCAGCAACACTTGAAATGCTCACATATCGAACTTTCTCTGTACATATGGTATTTAGTTCTGACATTTCGATTAAATAGTGTGTCTCCTATGAAAGTCAAAGCATTGGCAGCAGTTATAACAAGCTGAATAAGGTTTAGCTTGTAAGTGCTTTTTTCGTTTGTTTTGTTGTATTGTTCATATGTTCTCACGGTCTTGTGTTGAATGGCAATTCATTCAAGTTTCAGAGGCCAAAAACGCAAATCAAGATAAAATCAGTCAGGATTCAAAACTGTATGTGAATAAAGAAGAACTGTTATACTCTTGAATCAATTTGGCTAACTTTCGAACGGTGTGAAAAAATGATATGTTACAAAAGAAACAGCCTATTTTCCTGATAAGCGACCTATGAATTTTCCTTTTAGATCAGGTTGACTGAAACATTAGTTACAAATCGCATACTGATGCGATCGTGGCTCAGTAGCAATAAGCTTTAAGTTGAGCATTACGTTAACAAGTCAGTGACTCTGGCTATACATGTTATTTTAGCAGTATTCTTGAAATGTTCAACAGACTTAATCTTACCTGGTCTAAGCCTAAACAGAAGTGAACAATTATGGCATATGTAACATTTTAAACTTCAGCCCTAACATTTAAAAGGTCACTTTAATTTACGATTATGAAGATCGATGTTTTTAAACTTCCGCATTTCTAACAATTCTATATCTGTTATAAGTGACAGCTTTTTGTGATCTTCTAAATTAAAAAGCATAAAGCTTTACGAAGCTTTTAAAACACTGGGCAAAGAACAGAAATGTTAGCACGATACTGTTACTGGCGACAAGTCACCCTCTTGAACAAGTGGTGCAACCTGCTCCGGTAATATGGATTCATTACAGCATACAGTACGGGATTCACTGCTGACCCGATGACTCCAATAGCAGAGGAACAGCCGTGTAGATTGAAGTGAAGCTCCGTGTAAGTGCCGAAGACACCCCCCAGTTGGACGAGGAGAAACGGGGTCCAGAAAGCCGTGTAGACGATGGCGATCCAGAAACACAACTTCGTGACGTGTCGCTCGTCCGCTGAGCCGTTCACTCCTTCGACGTGGGTGCCCAGGGTGCGGAATATCTGGACGTATGTCACGGCTGTTATGAGAATGGAAAGGCCGTAGAGCGTTGCTGAGTATCCGAGGAAGGTTTTCGCGTAAGTGTCTAAGCGCTGGTTGATCAGCAGGCAGCGGTATAGCTTCGGGGTGGTGTCACCGCTTGTGAACTCATTCCGGGCCAGTAGGACAATGAACATTGAGGCCAAGATGCACAGGAACCAGAAAATGTACACCACCAGGCGAGCTTGTGCCAGAGAGAGCCTGGGATTCTGCGGTCGTAGCATGACGTCCTTTCGATGGTACGCCAACAAAGGGAACACGAAGTACATCAGCGAAATGCTAAACATGGATAGGAAAAGGCTTATTTCGCAGACTGGCGTGTACGCGATGATCTCGCCTTTTGCGTACACTCGGTAGATGAACAGCATCGGCGTGAACAGAAGGCAGATTAAGAGGTCGGCGATGGCCAAGTTTGTGATGAGAAAGTAGAACGTTTTGTGAATCGACTTGTCCGTAACGTAAGAGTAGATCACCATTCCATTACCGAGCGAGCCCAGGACGATAGTGAGAAGATACAGCGGACAAACGAACGCTGTAGTGGCAGCATATTGCTCGTAGTTCTGCATGTCTTCTGATTAATCCTAAAAGCCAAAATGACTTCTGTCCGGCGTCCACACCTCGAAAAAAACCGTCTTGCGAAGAGAACTTGCTCTGTGAACAAAGTATAACGAACGTGATTTATAGCACAATTTAGACGCCGCGAAGCAATAAGAAAGGGAATTAAACTGCACTTTATCAATCGGTTCTTTTTTGGTATTGTCAAAGTAGTGCGGCGCAGGTGCACAGTATGTAAATTAATGAAGCCTTTGGAACTTATGTTCACTTTCGCACATCCTGCCATTTGGGTTTGCATTGTGTCTTAGGTCCTCATTAACAAAACAAAACCAATTAAGCAGCTCTATTAATGCTGCTAGCACTTGAAATTCAAATCTGACCCACGTCTCGCATTATTCTAGCAAGGAAACACTGCATTTGTTATGCCTTAAAGTTATCATACCAGAAACAGACAGAGGTCTCAAAACATACAAAGCAGAGTTCGCTAAACAAAGCACCTGCCGGATAGGAAACCACTATTAATTTAAGACCTCTGAAATCGGAGTGGCTGAAAACGTATCTACGATTTACCCAATCATTGAGGCTTGTGAATCTAATGTATATCCTGTCGCTTTTCTTTCCCCTCGAGGACAAACAGGTAGACCCTAATGATTCGCTAATAGCTTCTGGGAAATTAAACATATCCAATAAGATGCGATCTATATAACAAATATTGCCCAAAGTGTATCGCTACAAAAACATGAGTTGATAATATCTCGACCTCTTGTGATACTAAGCGGTCGTATTTAACGATAGGAAAAGAAATTAAATATCTCGCTGCGAAAACAACTGCAAAATATCATATACATTAGGAAATTTTTCCACGATACAATTTCAATTGTACATATTCGCTTATTTTGCAATACTTGGATTCTATGGCTATCCAACAGCTAGCGAAAATCCAGCCGTTTCTTCTTTTACAATTCTGAAGCCTTTAAGATCGCCAGAATGCCCCCGATACTGCCCTGAAACGTTTTCTTCAAGCTTGATCTCCAAAACTGAGTGATTAAAGTGTCAGCAAACTGATCTGAGTAGACATAGGCCGACTGTTGCAGAGGAATTCAGGGCAAAATAAACATCAAACTCTGTTTGAATGTGCTTCTGCCCCCACATGTGGCGCTAAATCGACAGATTAAAAAAGACCTTGCGATCACAAAACTATCAGTATAAACTCACCGCGGCACCGTTTGATTTCTCTTAATATTTTTATCATTATTCAAATGTTCCTGAGCTTCTGTTGTCCGCATAAAGACACTCTTTTCAAGATTTCAATACGGCAGTATTCATGCTGTTATTGTACTTCGCATTAACCTTACGAAAAGCACCTGACCCTCTGTCGAGGAAGGAAGTGTTTTATAGTCGCCAGACTCAAGGGGACAAAAACAAACAGATTTTGTGTCTGAACACTGACAAATCTTTTAAGAGTCGCGTTTTGTTAGCAGTTCTTTTTTATAGCAGTTTTTTTAAGCAACCCGGACTTACATGAACTCATTTGCGTTCAGGAGCTTTGAATCTAGCATTCGTTCATCTTCACAAACAATTACAAACGACCAGTACTTTGTGAATTTTGTCTGTTCTAAGTATTTGTTTCTCAGTTGGAGGTGTGAGATAAAAAGCTGTTTTTAACTCTAAAAAGCATAAACAAATTTAGAACCTTCAAACCACTCCGACTACAACAGCAGATAAATTAATTCTTCGCTTGCACATGTTAATTTGTTGATGGTATAACCAAAATTAACCAATGAAGAATAATTTTGAAATTATTGAAACCGAGTTTTAAAAAGATCAACCGTAAACAAATGTAAAAAACAGTAAAGAACTGGCATGACATTAGGATTTGTAATTGTTGCAGAGATAAAATGCATATTAATTATACATAAGTTTTCAACGGTTGCAAATTGAAATCTATGAGGTTTTTTTTCAAATACTGAAGCTATATTTTTCAGATTCCGCAATCTGTATTTCAATGGAAGTCTCGGTAAAAACGGCCTACCGCATTTTTGCCTAGTATACTATCCCGGGTCACAAGTAAAAGTAACGAATTTATTTTTTTTTTGAAATCAGGACCTCATAATTTTTTTTAAGAGCCCGCAACAATCAAAGCTGCAAAAGGCCTAATTTGAAAAGCATGGCCAGTAAGAAAAATTTGATCGATGAACTCACTGAGTTCAAAACCCACTGAACGCAATGAAACGTATTGTTTGTTCCAAGTTAAAGTGCTTCCTCGATGATAAGACATGCAGATTACTTTCAATATCTTGAATGTGATGCAGACAGGAGGTTCGTGAAAATCTTCATGTATCTATTACCACTCGATAGAGTTCTGAAAACTGAGAAAGTACTTACCTAGCTGTCACGTCCAGACCGGAGCACTGCAAGCTTCAACTAAACTCCGCTTAAGAGAAGTTAGGAAGCATAGAAATGTATAAATACTCGGCGCTTTTTATCTTTCTTTCTCCGACAAAGCGCCTTTGAACTTTCGGTGCTTTCGAGAATATCACACACAATGCAAATTAGATTACCACGCAAATTCAGATTGTTTTTGAATTCAATGAAAACGGTTTAAATTGGTATATTTCACCATATTTTAAGTGTCAGATACTGAAGATCCTACACACTGTTTAAATAGCTAAATTTGTTGAATTATCGAGAGCTAGTATGACTAGAAGCGTCTGGAAAATCGTGGCGTATATTATGCTGGTTATGGCCATCCCTAAATTTTCGATTCCTATCGCCCTCCCCCTCACGAAAGTGGACCGTCGGTTGGGTAGAAATAGAGAAAAAGAGAAGAAAAAAAAAAGAAAAAGAGGAAGGCAGAAAAAGAGAGAAGAAGCGAAATAAAAAAAAAGGCCGAGGGAGCATAAGTCCAGGAACAACCTGGGCCGAGAAACTCTAAGGGCTTCAAGGTTAGCGAGAATTTTCGGTGCCGTTTGTCCATATACATAAGACATAAGCAGCGAAAAATATTTTTCTACAAGAAACTACTTGGATTCTACTCCAAGTGTTTTGTACGTGGTTAGGTGTACAAGAGTTCTTGCAGTTCAGCCTTATCATAAACTGAAATTTGGCTTTTCAGACATTTTAGCTGGAATATTTTTTCGTTTACTTTTTTAAAAAAGAACTGATCGATCGGTCGGGCGATGGGAAACGAAACATATTTTATCCGGGACGGCCTATCTATTAAACTTGGCCAAACTAAACTAAACTTTCTAGTCTTTTAATTCTTGTTTTCCTTTCTGTTTGTAATTTCAAAAAGAAACACGCTGTTCAAATATGGCAAACGTTTGACGTATTAAAACTTGAAGTCCATCAGTCAGCTTTGACAGTACGCTGGTAATGAACTAATGGTACTGCACCTGATTTGAATATGTTTTCCCTTGTGCCAGTCACGAGCTTACTACTCTGATTGCAACCTGCCTGCGGTCGCTACGCTGCGAGTCGCTAAGACCAGTTCCTCGCTCGGCGTACAATCGATGAGATGACTCCTGCGCCAATTAGTCCTGCATTTCGTTTTGAATAGGTTATTGTACCTCTGTTATTTTATTTCACGTTTTCATTTCCTCAGCGTACCTGAGGGCATCTTTAATGTCATGGACGCGCACGTACGCGGATTTCGTATTCGCTTATGTTTGTCTTCCTTGTACATGTCACGCAATCTAACTCTTGAACATTTGCATTCGATCGTAAATATACATAGCCGCTGAAATGTGACTTATTTCCCAACTGACAGAATCTACTCTGACAGGAACTATCAGATTCGATGTCGAAGCTCTGGTCGGTACACAATAACTTTAATTTCAAGTTAAAAGAAACCGCCACATAAATAATAATTTTCTAGAGAAAAAAAAAACACAAAGAAAACATCGCTAAAGTAAAACAAGCCGAAAATAATCGAGAATGGTTTAAACTTAGCAAGATTGCGATAGATTTTCAGCGACAAATTGGAAAACGCTTCGCGAATTTATTGTGGGCTGGATGTGCCACAATAAGGCGCGCGGCTTGTTTACTTGTGCTAAAATCAGGAGTGTTTTCTTCGCATATTTGCCGACTTAACAGTATATCAACACCATTTACTCTGCTTAACTAAGCATTTCTTACCAGATCTATGTGCAGGTAAAACGATTTTCCAGATCACTACACGTTTCACACTCGCGGAGACGGCTCGCTTGACGCTATTTGACCTGTCCAGCCAATCCCCCCACCCACCCAGATACCCACAAGACACCTCGCGTTCCATCCTCGTAGTCACGCAAGTCCTATTTATCGCGTTTGGCGATAAAAAGACATACCTCAAATTAAGTCCGTATTTTAAGGTTAAATCAAAAATACCTCACCAAAAGAAAGTTTTTGCAGGCTATAGAGCTAGAGACAGAAAAAATAATCACGGCTGAAAATGGTACAAGACGTAACGCAACAAAGAGATGATTGAGTCCAAACTGAAACTTCGCAATGCGATTGAGAGAGACCAGTTACAATTTGGTTTAATTACCAAATTTTGTAGCGTCAAATTAAATTTGAAATGTTTCTATTATCTCCAGAGACCCCAATTTTTCTTTTCTTTTTTACAATAAATAAATAAACATACAAATAAATAAATTTACACTATTTAGAGAGAAAGTTCCATCAGCCTTAACAGATTTTCATGTGGGTTCTCCGTCCTGATCGAATTGTTATTTGAAAGTGTTTTGGTTTTTGTGGAGTGACTAAAACAAAAGAACTCGGAAAAAAACCCTCGGGGCAAGGCAAGAACCAGAAACAAACTAAATCCACACTGTATGGCACCGGGTCTGAATCGAACCCGGGTTATGCACATTGGGGTGGGGCAAGGGCTCTCACCTCTGCGCCATCCTTGCTCTCCAGGCATAGCTCAAACAATGGACAAAGTCACACAATATAGGAAAGAAATAAAGATATGTTTATTGAATAGTACATGCATCTTGGGAAATAAATGTTCACGAGGTATCTAAATTTAATATCAAGTTAATAAAAAATCACTTTTACTAGTCAGTAAATATCATATTCGCAATTTAAACATTATATAATGTGTAATATTTAAGAACAACCGATTTCCCAAATATACTTCACCTTTCTAAGAACATACATTATAACTTTTATTGTCTAATTAAAGCGTTACTTTATAACTTAGAATGCTTAAAATATTTCAACGGCAGCAGTATCATATAGGCCGTTTTAAATAAAGATAATAAACTGGTTAATGTGTTGCTTTCGGTTTTGTCCGATATATGTTTTTGTTTTCTCTCGATTATTGTAATGTTTTGTAAAGCTCAATCTATAGTGGCAACAAGTGTTGTTTTTAGCCGAAGAATAATCGTAAGTTTACGATGACTGACGAAGTTTACCGACCGATAAAAGTGCTTTTCGGCTACCATGCATATTGTCTTGTCACTGAGCTTGAACGCTAAGTTGCTAATAAATCACTGTTCTGACACATGTCGACACGGGCTCAATCGATATTTTCTCGGGGACAAACAAGAAACGACACTTGATTCTGGACTAACCCGATGCCCATTTTGCATGCCCACGTTTCACGCAAAGGGAAAAGGAATTACGGATCAGAACAACATAATTGTTCATCTATAGCTTGAATGGTATCAATATGTGACACCATTTCTGATTCACACAACGGATACTATGAAGATATTAAATGGAAAATTAAGTACACTTTAGACAGCACTGCCTAATTTCTCAGATTAAATTTAGCTGCCGTTTGTCTTTTTTATACTTTTCTAGCAATGAATAAACCTGATAAACATACAACGAAATAGATTTGTCAAGCTTCTTGCCTGAACGTGATCCACTTTGTTCTAGATATTATCCGTCAATAAAATAAAAATTTACAGTTATAATAATGGATTTTACAAAATACGAAGCGTTTAAACGTTGTTTTACTGATCTAGCAAGTTTTCAGGCCAGTGTTATCTTTAAATGTCTTTATATGCAAAAAAAAAAATTTGATTTTTCGGCTAACACCGTTTCTCATTGTTGAATGTCATTGTTTATGGGCGCTTGTCTTGGATGATGTAAGCCCTCTAACTCAGTCAGAGCTTGTCTTTTTGTCTCCACAATACTGCGCGCGAAGTAATCAGATCTCGGCCCAGGCTTTTCGGCACTGTCCAATAGAAAATGGCGACCTCGGTCTGAACATACCATGTAAGGAGTGCGCCATGGGGCATAGCACTGTGGCACGCGCGATTTCCTTGAAAGTGGACCCATCAAGAATGAGCAGGAAGGACCGCTTTCCACGGACACCGACCACGGATGATATGATGACTCCGCCATCTTCGGTTTCAGCACCTGGTGCTGCTACAAACACAGGCTCGGATGGGTAGCAGTTAGGCTCATGCCAGGTCTTAGCCTCTTTTCCCAGGACGTCCACCTTGACTAGTTGGTTCAGGAAGTCTCCACGCCTGTGTGGACCCACCCCGTACATGTACCGGTATGGCTTGCCATTCGAGAATCTGTAGTTGATCTGAGGCAGCTCCACGCCATAGTACAGCACCTTGTAGTCGCGGCAGTCTGAGTAGCTGGGCAACCTCTGCGAGGGCTTGGAGAAAGGAGTGGTAGGGATAGGCAGACGGTAACGACGGAGGGCGGGATCAGGAAAGCCCTTGCTCACTTCGTTCTCTGGCTTGGTGCGCAGATGATGGAGGTAGTACTGATAAACGATACGTGCATCCGGGTAACAGCACACATCCATGATGATGTCACTTTCTGTCTCGTAGGCGTTTACGTGATGGAACGAGAAGAAGTTCTCGGTTTTGTACTGAGCGACCACTTTTCCCGTCTTGCGCTCGATAACGTAAAAACGCGACGGCTGTTTGTTGTCCCACTTCATGCACTCGTGGAACGAACGCCCCTTGACCTTCATCGTGAGCAGCGCCCACACATTGACAACAAAGGGATTCTCTATGAACACGAAGTAGTTGGGCGTCATGGCGAAGCTGTGGTAGTAACAAAGGCGATTTTTCGGGACAAACGTGGACAAGACATTGACTCCTTGAAGCGGGTTTGGAGCGCTGTCTCCTGGTGTTGAAGGCGGCTGCGGCGGTACTTGCGTTATGTTGTAACGCGTTCCTTTCTTAAGCGACACAGCCACGTTGTACACATTGCCCTCTTCGTCCTCGTGTGGATGTGGTGTCATTGAGAACATTCTCACGGGCCCTGCAAGATGAAGACAGAAAATATTAACAAAAAAAAAAAAACAGAAGACCCAATACTGCAGTCAAAATGCTCTCCGCCAGAGGCTACATCTTTTAATTAGAGCCTAGCTTTTTCATCGTGACAGCATCTGTAACATTTTTAACGAGCATGCTTCCGCATACAACTTAAGACAATCAGATTTTTCTACCCCTAGATACAACACTGTTACTTATGGGAAGCACTCTCTGCGCTATGTAGGACCCAAATTATGGGGCAAACTGTCTACGGCTGACAGATCAGCCAAGGCACTGCAGGCTTTTACAAACTATATTCGCATATATATATCTTTTAATATTATAGTATTTTGTATGTATATCGCTTAACTTAGCATAGAAGAGCCATTTTTTACGTAGAATGCCAATAAACCTATATTAATATTAATATTAATATTAATATTATTATTATTATTATTATCATTATTATTATTATTAAAAGGGATATAGATGGACACCGACTGTAAAGGCTACTTTCTATGCTGCACATAATGCCCTTCAAGTCATTTATTTTATTGCATTTTTATTGTATTAATAATAGTATTAGTGTAGTTTTATTTAGCAGTGTCCCCTAATTAGTATGCCATAAATAGTGTATTATTCCCAGGCTGTAAGGTTTTTTGACACTTGAATAAAGTTCTCACTCACTCACTCACTCACTTATAGTTTGCACCCGTTACTTACGTAAAAACGCTTAGTGAAAAAGACGACTTAACCCATTGACGCCCGACAAGCTTCAAATAAATGCTGCACTTTTAAGCAGCAAATGGCCTTTTTTTGGCCATTTTCGTCCCAATTTCGTCCCAATCCTCATGAAAAGTGCTTTCTAGCATGGAGATGCACACAATTCCAAAACTCCACCGTCTACAGTTCTTCGAGATTTAGCGCACATGCCCTGTCGCTTTCGTTCTCATTTCGGTTCTCGCTTTTTGCTGTCGAGTTAGCCATACGACCACGGTTTCCGGCGATGAGAAAAGTTTGGCTTCAAAGCTCGTTTAAAAGGAAAGAGTTGGCCAAAAGTAGCAGTCGGTGGGAAGGCCATGATTTTCTTGTGTTTTGGGGGTGAAAGTTCGGTGGTTTTCTGGCTGTTATTCAGGTTTACTTGATCCGATCAATGTCGTTCAGGCAGTATTTACAAGATCTCTTTGTGTTGCATCGACTGGTTATCAGAGATTTTTAGCGTCACTTAAAATGATGACGTCACAAGTGGTACAAAGTGCACGACTATTGTGGACGTAGATGGCTACTTAGGCATCAAAGGGTTAAATTAAACATGAAAGGAACAGTTGCAAAATGGTTGATATGGGTGAAACGTGTACACAAATAGCTGTTTCACTTGTATTCAACTAAGGAAATCTTTCATTTTATATGTTAAAAAGTCTTCAGGGCAAATCACGTGAAAAATTTGGCAAACGGTACGATGTACAAGCTAAGATTGATATTCTAAGCCTTGGATCGGAGGATTAGTAATATCATACTAAGTCACCATGCTAAGCTATCGCTAAGCCAAGCATCTCTTCCATCGTACACTGTTGTGATATGCTGTGATTTCTAGTGAAATTACTTCCGTTGCATCGACGGAAAACGCTAGTTTACCGTTGAGGATCTAATGCTTAGTGAATTACTTAATTTAATCTAAGCTACTTTTTAGCGGCTTCTTCTTTTATCTTATGATTCACAGAGAATGATCAGATCGCCTGCAGAAAATCATCTGAAACTCATTGATTTTTTTATCAGTATTTTGTTTTTGGTGGAAGATACCAAACATTCCAGGGAAGTCCAAGAAGGCGCATTAACCCCAAGGTTATTGAAGTTTTTATCGATCTACACAATTGAGATTTTCAGGTAACTGAATTGCTTCCGTCACAGGGCAGCTAAGAGATAACTGACGGCAAGTAAGAGCTCTCAAGCGAGATGCTTATCGTGTTGTGTTGATTCGGTTTCGTTACAGGGAAAGATCAGGACACACGAAATATTCAAACAAAGAAAATGATTTCTCGTGAAGTTTTGCACGTCAGTCGGTGAAGCATGACATACATTCAAGATCAAACTGTTAATTCTTTTTACTGACAGTCATACAGTTCTCTTTATGTCAGTTCTGAGACTTGGGTAGCACATCAAGACAGTAACACTTAGCTGACGATTTCCTTTATTCTCACCACTTTGTGCTTGACTATGTATTAGTGTTGTCGTGAGAACTTACATTTTGATCACCCCTGGGGAATATTCTTGACGTTTCCCATTACAGAAAAGAAATGCTCCTGTTGCATTGCGAGATTAAATTCTTATCTACTCGTGGCTTCTTAGACTGTAATAAACACACACCAGAAACAATTATCGTCATTTTTCGTTTCAATGAAGCCATTTCCGCCAGAGTCTAAGTGTCTGAGGACCTCGGAGGCTCTCTCCTTGACACTCTCCAAAGGCAGTCTTTGGCCCGTGCCTATTTCCTGCTTCAGTCTGGGAACTGATTTTTATCAAGGGTTCTTTGAGAAACAGAAAGCCAATAAGCTTTTAAGATAGCTCATTAACAATAAAGGAAACGTGAGCATAATGAACTTTCAACTGCGACATGCAATACCGTGGACGATAACACAAATTCCTTTCAACGTAATTTCCATAAGAAACAGTCCTATCGCACCAACTAAATCGTTAATCTGCGAAAGGACTTTCTGGTGCTTCGTAAGCACTCAAGTTTGTAAAGCTTAGCCAAATATATTTGCACAACAATATATATTCATTCATTAGGCATTATTCGTTTATAAAAAAAAGGAAACGAACAAGCTGAAACGTGCCAGTGAAACATAATCGTGCACGAGAAGAAGGAATTTCCTGTTGCTATATCAAGAGAACTTTTTGCCAACTTAAACATGCCCGATAACAATTATGAAATTATCACCAGCTCCAAGTTGAAAGATGTTTAAGTGAATCACGAGGACGCGAGCCTATTAATTAAGGCCACATAACTTTGCCCTATAAATTCCTTTTGGATTTATTGCAGACGTTTTCAGCTTCCAGCTTGTCCCCGGTTCCGCTAACATTTGGAAATAGCTTCCTTCCCCAATCGGTTAAGTTTGTATAAAGCACGTGAAAAATGAGCGCAAAAATCACGCTAAGTGCTTATACCTTCTCTAGGAATCCTTAAACAGGATAGCTGTATAAGTATGTAGGCCTTGGAGGATTCTGGCAGCATAATATTTGGCAAAATTGGAGCAAAAAAGCACGAGCACTTCCACGGCATAATTAGCAAATTTAAGAACGTTTTGGAGTATAAATTTATACAATTTAGTAAGTATGGTGTGTTTTCTACAGAAATAAATTAAATTTAGGTAGTATGTTCTTGCAATGCGTACGTGTCGTTGAAGGCATTTTACAAACGGTTTGGAGATACGAGCAGCCGGCTAATTTGGACAGCTGACGGACAAGACAAACTGCCATAAAACACAAATTTACCACAACAGTTTATTTGAAAAACATCGATCATAATTTCGTGCAGTTCTATGTACAGAATCTACGTCATTTTGTGAGCACAATTTCGGGAACCAGGAGTATAATTTGGTAATTCTGGCATAATTTTGGCATAACTTGGCAAAATTTCTAGTACTGTCAGTAGCATCATATGCCACTTTTTGGAGCACAGTCCGCCAAGGCCTTCATGTATGTGCATCCAGCACAAAACACAGTTAATTCATGTGCGATTTCTTTTCCCAAGAAGAGAGTTGGAAAAGGAATGAAATTCATTTAAGACATTTATTTGGAATAACTGAAGTTATGTTTTTATTTGATATTTGTATCCTCCACTCTGGTACAACGTTCTCTTTTTTTAGCGACCTTGCACAGAAGCGAGTGTTTTTGGTGTGCCCACTCCACAATTAGGCTAATGTCTGGCCGAAGATGTTTGACAAATCTCCACCGGAAGACAAACAAATCTATCGCTTTATGCCCACATGCAGATCATTATCTCCGCTGATAAGTAAGGCAGGTTTATTAAAAAAAAAAAGGTCATTCAAGCCAACACTCAACCCCTGGTGCCCTTCCGGTCAAAAATATATGTTTTTTTAAGTAAACGGAACTCCGCTTAAAGCCTGATTAGAGTATTGTTTCAACTGTTAAATGCGACTTCATTTTTCTTCTTTGGTTATTCGGTTATTGAAATTTTCTCAAGTGAAACTTTTTTTGCGCATTCGCCGTCGAGTGACAATGAAAGCAAAGCCCTTTGAGTCTGGGACTTGTCGGTCTTTACTCAAACAACCAAAGCAGACGAGCACGAACTCTTTCCACCACAGACCGCAGAACATGGATAATATTTCCATATTTCACCTGTAGATGTGCACGACTTATATACTCGACAAGGAACTGTTGAAATATTAAGTATCTGGCTACAACTTGAACGATGAAAACCCGCACTCATTGCCCTGACCACAAGACGTAACTGAATCACGATAAAAGACGATCATCTTCAAATACTATTTATTCCTTGCAAATAAGATTGCAATGCCATTCTAATACTCCAGTGGTTCGTCGCTCACTGATGGACAAATTCACGTTTAAACAGGCAGACGAGAAGGAGACTTTCCCTTGACAGGCCGGAACAAGGGTTAGAAGATATAGTTTACAACTTATTGGCTTTTGACGATATCTTTTGGAAGACCTCTGACCCACGGGATGAAATCAAACAACATTGTCAAATGATGCGATTAAGCACTACTTGACGAAAGATAGTTGAGAACTGCCCCATCTAGGCTTTTCTTCAGTTCACTTGTGTGTGGTCAATAGCTGAGACAAAAGCTAGCAAGAAATTGCATGTTGGAATTCTAATTCCGTTCACCAGATGTCGAGTTCGCGATCTTTTGCTTTTTTTCATCCGTAGCATGGCTGAAATAGATGTAATGGGTGTTGTGTAGAGGCATATTCTGGAAATCCATCCTTAACTCCACGTCTAATCCAAAGCCTATCAAATGATAGGTTTTTGACTAATAAAATACGATATTTTCATATCTCAAGTTGAAAATATTCTCAGGCCTCTTGATATTCAAGCGTTTTAAGGTTCTCACCATTTAGTCAGTGCAGCTGTTATTGTCAGTATTTTCCCAGGTAAGTATTCTAGTAATTCATACGGTTCGTGTACAGTGTATCTCTTATCTCAGCACCCCACCCTTATTTATATTTAAGCAAGCTCGCAAATTAGTTTATCCATGAACAAAACAAATTTCATTAACCTACAAAACAATTCCAGAACGAAATGGCGATTCTCTCGTTTTCTGGAATTCTGTTTTGATAATGGGAGTTTTTTTTTTTTAAATTTATCTTTATGAAAAATATTTTCAGTTTTTTTGTTGTTGTGTTTTGACGAGGGCTTGTGTTTATCTAATAACACAAGAATGCCGTTTTATCAGACTGTTGCAACCAAATATCATTTTTGTTATCTTCAATACCTTAAACTTGTCAAAACTCTTTCTGACCCTAGGAGACAACTTCAGAGAAACTTGCATTCTTTGGACCATTTAACTTTCCGAACCAAAACCGAGGGCAAATATAACTGGCACAAGAACACCTTCCGCGGCATTTCTTTTCTAGTGTGAACTCGAGCGGTAAAAACGGCAATAAAAGATTTTAAAAGT
>OMLO01000406.1_pt1 | contig 27437 bp, 12 predicted proteins | sample 1674811 | NCBI WGS metagenome assembly OMLO01 (sample SAMN06265003, study PRJEB25207) | coral metagenome | isolation source: Coral host | place: Mexico:La Bocana,Puerto Morelos, Mexico | collected 2008-11-13
TACGAACATGTATACGATGTGGTACGAACGTGTATCTAGGTGGTACGAAAATGGGTGGTACGAAAAGACGTTGGTACAAAAAGACCGGTATTCAAACCTTCAAATAAGAAGTGAATCGAAGGTGAGATTTTATTTCCAGTTCTAGAACATGCTTGAATTGAAACTCCAAGAAACTCCAAGACTATGCAAGCCTCATGCAGTGAAGCTTAGAAGGACATGTGATGGAATGGCATTTCTTTCTAGAATGATAATTGTGGTCAATCTAATGAGTGTCGTGATCAATATGTGAAGTGAATGTTTTCCTGAACTTTGTGTCTGTGATTACTTATGAATTTTGATTGGTTCGCTGTTTAGTCTGAGTCCTTCGTGATTGTCTTAATTAATTACTTAGGGTTTGGTTTTACAACACTCGATTGAAAACTGCTCTGTTTGAATTGCCTTATTAGGTGGATTTGATGACAGAGGGGGAAGACATGGAGGTCAAGGTAATTATTTTATAATTTGTATAGTGACAACCTCAGGTGACTTCTCTTACAGTTACTAGTGTTTTATTAAAAAAAATGTAAATAAATAGATTCAGTGCCATGGACAATTTGGCGATATTAAATTATTATTATTATTATTATTATTGTCATTATTATTTTTATTGTTATTATTAAGCATTTAAAATGTGAAATCTAGTACATATTTTGACCAGATATCAACCTTAAGATCATGTTAACGAGTCAGGTTTCCTTCTTCATAGGAGGTGGAAACTGGGGCAATAGAGGAGGAGGAGGACATGGCAACTGGGGTGGAGGGGGCTGGGGTGGCAGAGATGATGGTGGCTGGGGTGGCAGAGATGACGGAGGTTGGGGTGGTAGAGACGAAGGAGGAAGAAGAGGGGGAAGGCATGGAGGAGGAGGAGGTAGGGGCGGATTTGGAGGAGGAGGAGGAGGAGGAGGAGGAGGAGACAGGAGAGGACCTCCAAGAGATGATTTTCGGGAACCAACAGCAGGTAAGTAATGTCGATGAATATGTAATTAATTTAACATTTACTAACAAGTCAGATACATGTAGTCTTGAAATATTCATCTATCAGCCACCCAATAAGTCAATATTAATTTATTTACCAGCAGGTTGATATATATGCATTATTTTTTATTATTGTTATTTCAACAGAGGATCTAGCTGCCAGGCCAAAATTAAAACTTAAACCACGTACAGTGAAAGATCCAGTTAATGAGGTGGCCTCTAGTGTTCAACAGATGGCAATATTTGGTGGTGCAAAGCCAAGAGATGAAAATGAATTTGCCAAAGAAAAAAGCAGAGAACAAAGATCAGACAGTCAATCCAGTCAAAACAGCGCTTAAACACAAGGTAAGTTATTCCTTACTGACAGTATGACTTGTAACATTATAGCATATCTCACCAGTCATTTTGGATTTGTGTAAGAGGAAGACTGGGGCGGGAAAATCACAATTATTATGACATGGTTGTTTTCAAAATGCTCTGTTTTCAACATGTTTTCCATCCACACTAAAATGCATAGTCTGTGGAAGTTTACAAACTCCTGCAGTTTGAAGAGCATTTTTATAAAAGCTTCATTTTTATGATGAATTAGTGTGGACTGTAGGCATAAGCAGTGGAAGCACAGTAGCCTAATGGTTAGTGTGCTCGTCCCCGGAGCGAACGGTCCGGTTTTGAGCCCTGGCCGGGGACATTGTGTTGTGTTCTTGGGCAAGACACTTAAATCTCACAGTGCCTCTCTCCACCCAGGAGTATAAATGGGTACCGGCAAATTGTTGGGGAAAACCTAACAAATTGCGGGGGAATGACCTGCGATGGACTACAGGTAGCATCCTGTCCAGGGGGAGTAGAAATACTCCTAGCCGCTTCATGCTACAAAAACCGGGGATAAGCTCTGGCACTATGAGCCAGTCGGCTCTAAGGCTTCATTCTTTATCTTAGTAGGCATAAGCATAGAGAGAAAGCTCTGTTTTCTAACTCCAATTGTCAAATTTTTCCGGTTAAGTGTGGTTCGGGCCGAAAGCTCTAGTGATATCCTATGAGACACTTAAGCCTGATGTAGTCTCAACATTTGCAATACCTTACATTACCTTATCAAATGGTCGTTTTTTATTTTCTCACTACAGGAAAATTTAAATATGAATTGAACAAGAAGCTGCTAGTTTTGAAGTCTGTACAAAGACATTCAAGGCTTCTACAACTGGCTACTAGAAATGAGGCGCAATTTTTGTTTCATGTCAGCAGCAATACGTTGGTCAAGGATATCAAGTCCCTGGCTTTGGGAGAGTTTGTCCACTGCATGTTTATGTCATTGTTACAACCAGGTGTTCTTCCGCACCTGTATATCTGCACTGTTCAGACTGATCATAACTACAAAGAATGTTGTTCAAAAGCTGCTTTGTTTCTTTGCGAAGTCCACAGTTTTAGATTCTATATTATATTATTTTGTACAGCAGGTGCTTTGAACACTGTGTTCCTTTGGTGTACGTAGTTTTAACCTTTGTAGAAATGTAACTACCCTTACATTGAGTAGACAACATCACAATGGTATACTGAAGACTTATAAGTTTTCACATGTATACAGTTCTTGAATTTCACGCTTGTCTTGTTTAATTGTATTATTTTCATAGTCTAACTGTCGTTATGAAAAGTGCTTAGCCTTGTTTGAAACCTTCATTTACAAATTTCCATTTAAAACAACCAGTGGAAGGTACAATAAAAACGAAAATAAATTCTCTAAGTTATAAACAGCCTATATCCTCTCTTGAAATGACAACGGGCTTTTAAAAATTCCCATTTTTTATAGTGAATTGTAAACCTGTTTTTGGACTAGACTCGAAACGAATAGGTCATTTTACAGGTGTACGCTCAGTTACCTGGCCTATGAATGCAAGCAAGGCTGGAGGTGGCCTTGCATTGATGCTTTTCATATTTAAATCAAACTAGTTAGCATTAGCAAAAGTTCAGTTACACAACAACAACAGGGAAGTCTCTGTCAAAACAAGGTCTCTTCCAGCCTCGCTTTCATTCAGAGGCCAGGTCACTGAGCAACCAACTGTAAAATGGACTATCGTTGCTTGAAAGAGATGTTATTTTGTGGCATTCTCAGCGGACCAATCAGGGTCATCGAAGTAGGAGCAACTTTATGACTGCGTTAAACCCACCACCAAGTGGGGGGGGGGGGTCGCGGGTAGTCAACTCTGGCAAGTTGAAGTATTATAACGGTGCCCAGCGCGAGAAAACGTGCAACGGTTGCTAAGGTTGGAAACAACCTTGATCTCAGACTCTCTCTCCTTCCTTCTCTCTCCCCCGCAAAGCAAAAAAGAAAGAAATTCCGCGGCGTAAGTAGCCGGCGTAGCAGCCGTTTCCTTTCCTTTTTTCTAGGCGGAGAGATTGAACAAGCGAGAAAGCGGGCGAGCGAAGGAGCGCGCCTGGGGTCAACCTCGTTCCCAGGGCTTTTCCCTTTAAGGGAAAAGCCCTGGGAACGAGGTTGGCCTGGGGTGAGCAAAAAATTGTGAAGGGGGTGAGCGAATAGAAGAAGGGTCCCCATCTCCTTATTTTTCAATCTCTGCGCGCTTTTTGGAAACGCCTACTACGCAGAGTAAGGTATGCTTTGTTTTGCTTGTGATTGGCTGAAGGAAACGCAACAATTTTCTCTGATTGGTTAGAGAATGTTGATTAAGTTTGAACCAGTAATCAAGCTTAACACATTTTGACAGACTAAATTTGAACGTTCTTCAGATTAAAGGAAATAAAGGGTGCTTTCGTGTTATCAATAATCCTAGTGGTCGATATTAACTCTGGACTGCCAGAATGCATGCGCCGGTGGAGCACCGTGAAAAAGTCAGTTGGTACTAAATCATGGACAGGATATCTCCACTGTGTCAGCCAGTTAAGAAATAAGAATTAAAAGCGCACTTGTCTACTTGTCAACCGCTGTTGGCTTCGGCAATAGCTCCCTAAAAGCCCAGTTAAATTGGCTCAGGAAAACTCGTATGTGTTTTCTTGTAAATGCTTGATGATTTTTGGGACCGTTCCTGGTACGTCACAACTAAATTAACATCCTCGAGAACCCAAAGGTAGTCAGTCAGGGCGAGACGAAGTAAAGGAGAACTGCCGAGATAGCGTGCAAACGTTCGTGGCGCGGCATTTTCTGTTCGGTGCAGTTCGTCTTGCCCTGACAAACTGCCTCAGAGTTCCCATGTATAGCCACAACTATCGATGGACTTTTCTGTTCACGCTCAGAGAACTGAGAGAGTGTTGGGCCTTGGGCTCTACAAGCTGACTTGAGAGGCCTAAGGGCGTGCCTAGTAAGACTGGGCTTACGCCTCAATGCGAAAACCCTCAGAAACCTCAGGCAAAAATCTTCTTCACGTTTAGTTATATCGGTGTACATGTTTGAAGGACATTTCAAGGAGAACCGCCTGCTTTCTATATTTACAAAGGAAGGGCAGTTTAAATTTTATCTTACTGCTTCAACAACAATACAAAATACCACCTTCGAGAATTAAGGTTGAGTTTTGGCCTCATACACATCTGTCTGAACAAGGCTATTCAGTGGACGTCACAGAGGAGGTGAGCGAAAACCATTAACTTTCACAATGAAAGTGCCACTTTTTTGTGTATTTTGTATTAAAAAAGGGCCTTTCTATCAAGCATCTTCTCTAGCTACGCTGAGGGTCTCTTGTAAAAGCAGCTGTTTGTACGTTTCAATTTGTTCAGTCCAAATCTGGAATATTAAATCTCCTTGCTGGTTGTTATACACTGAATTGAGTGTCTTGTGTTTTAAGAAATGGGTGGTACACCACTACAATATGACTTACTGATGACATTCATTATTCTCATCAGTTGTCTGCTTAAAATTGCGTTGATATTGTTAGGAGAAATTGCCAATTGGCCCTGTTTTGAAATTAAATGGTTAACCAGGGGTCTCCTATTCCGAGCTTTAATGAAATGCTTGGTTCCTTTCATTTAATTAAACAGATTAAATGTTATGTTTTCAATCATGCCTCCTCCTGGTGGTCAATACTGAGCGCTGGGAACTTTTAACCGATATCTCATAACAACTAATATATAAATTAATTTTTTAAATATTTTACTAGCAAAATAGCTGTTGTAAATGTCGCTACCCAAAGCGGTGAAAAAGTCCTGTCATGTTAGTCGTCATTGATCTGTACGTACCTAGGAGTTACAAAAATTTAACCGGTTCAACATTGTAGGTATGCTGTACATGTTATCAAGACATCACTGCCATTTCGCTGAAAATTTCTCTGGAAACGTTTATGATATTGAAAAAGAGAAAACTTTTATACCCACACTTATTAAATCAATCAATCACAGAAACAAACTGCACAACTCAAATGTAATTAGACTACAAACAATTTTTCTTTTCTAACTGTTTGATGTTCAGTAATTAGCTAACCTCAGTGCAATTTCTGTCTTCTGATAAGCAATTAATTTTTCTTTCAAATGAATGTTTTCCACTGGAGAGCATATTCGGTTGTTTTTTCCACACATGAACAAAAGTGACAAACAAAGAACTAATCTTCATTTTAATAGCTTCGTGCACACAAAAGATGTCTTCGAAAGATTAATCCATTTTTTTGTCTTCCATGCAGCAAACATTATCCATTCTTCTTCTTCAAAGTAACGTTTCACAAAAGAAAATTATTTCAATCCTTTTCTTGAAGCAATTTAAACTCGATGCGCTTACATAATTTCTTCATATCAACACCAACAATCGCCAATAACAGAGGAACGATATGATTCAGAGAGAGTTTTCACTTGTGAGGGCAGCGTTCTTCATTTTCCTAATGTTTAATATAACATCTCAGATAGAAGCCCATAAAGAAAAGGTAGGATGAAGTTTTCTTTTAGTATTTAGCAAGTTCGTGTTACAGCAATCGAATGGCTTGGGTTACATGCAATGATGACAGCTGTTTCCATCTTCAAAGAAACAACGTAGCCCGCTTTAAGTAGGCATTCTTTAAACGGGCGTATTTTGGGATCTTGACAGAAACAAATCCATGTTTCGGCTTAATTTTTAACCAAGTTTGATCATCAAATCCATAGCTGACGCCGGGCGCGTAGCGTCCTTTAATCTTTAGCTTAGAAAATCCTTGAATCTCCTTAGCCGGTGAAAAATGCTGTGGGAATGATATGAGTGGGTGCACTAGGCACTATGGTTTAGCGGTTGATTCTGATTGCCCTCCATGAGCTTGATATTTTGCCTTCACCTAACTACTTTGCGCCAAGTGGCGAATAACGCCTCAAACTTGATATTTGGTTCTCTCTAAAGGACAATTTTTCTGTTAAAATTTGAAATTTTTTGATTAAAGAGTCAAAAATAATTCGAAGACAATTGGCCTTAGTCTTGACTTGGAAGATAAACAAGTCAAAAAGACAGGTTAAACTCCTTTTCAAGCAGCAAACGTAGCGAATCGCCTTTTTGATAAAAAACTGTTTATGTGTCCAGAAAAATTATGTTTTCTTTCACGCCGTTATTACTCTGTCCAGAAACGAATAAGTAAAATATCAATTACGAAAAACTGTGTTTCACCACGTTTCCGAACCGAACGCCGAGAAGAGAGTTGTGATTGGTCACGGAGGTTCCTGCGGAGGTCTAAATTCGCGGTAAAGTTAAACTAAAAATAGATCAATCTGTGAAAACGCCGTAACAAGATTAGTGATGGCTCTTGCTTGAGTGTCTGATATGACTTATTAATCGAAACTAAAACTAAGTGAAGAAGCGAAGAAATAAAATTTAGCTGAATTATTAGTGAGTTTCAAAAGAATTGTTTCATCAGAAAATCGAGCACCACAAATCGGCTCAAATCACAGACTCTTTTTCAATCAGAGCCACAATTTCAAGCCCGGGCAATCGCTTCCAAAATGTATAACTGAACTGCTCACGATCAGAACTGAAGACAGGGCAACCCATTATTATTTAGGGTTGGTTTCAATTCTGTTTTTGGTAGAGTCTCTTTTATCTTGCAATGTATATCTGTCCGACCTTTTGCTAGTATATCATGGAAAGTGTCCCATTTAAAGTTGTGACCAGTTGTCTTGGCCTGGTTGATATACTAGCAAGCTAAGATCGGTCAGATAAGTGTCAATTGAGCTCAGCTCTAAGTTGAAGAGAGAAGATAAGGCCTGTTCTTTTGGAGGCAGTCTTTGTTTGTTGTTCGATGGTACAACGTATGGTCACATGTTGCAAAATAGCGAATATTAAACACGTTTCTCCAGGGTGGCGATAAGGCTATCGCTAAGATTCAGTCGATGGGAATATACCCATGGAAGTATATGGCCACAGCTCTGGTAAGTACAAAGTAACTGACATTATTGTCTGTAGATCTTCCAAGACTCTTATCTCTTTCCATAGCATATAAAAAGATTTACGGAAAACTACAATTGGCCTAAATCTCCTTAAAGGTAATCATCCAACTACCGTGCTTAAAGTTGACACATGACTGGCTTAAAGCTGGTGGCCATTTACGTCACAAGTGACCACATCGTGTGACAAAAGATTATTCTTTACTTTTATTTGCTGGCGTTAAGTTGGCTTATACACTGTAAATAACTTTTAACAAGAAAGTTCACTTAAATTCGCTTAGTCCCCGCAACGAAAGCTTTTAGCGTGAGCTTTGGACTAGCGAAAAGGTCACCTTAAAAGAAAAAAAAGTGTAGGGAACGTGAAGCTACATCATTAGCAATTCAAGACAGTATTGCGCAAGCTTTACACGGCATGCAGTAAAGTTAGGTACTCATCCTGTGTTTCTAGTAGTTGTCCTGATCTTTTAGTAAAAAATTGTGTTTTTCTTACAAACTGAATCAGAATCAGTCAGCCAAGTTGATCAGGTATAAGTCAAATTATATTTCGGTTTTCTTCTGTTGTTGCTTTTCTTTCATTCGTTGAAGGTTCATAGCTAGGAAATCGTCTTATAAATCCTCTCTGTGCACGAATTCGTATAACAGATTCAGTTTTCGCGATAAAATAACGCAAAAAAATATTTCAATGTCTGCATTTTAAAATCAGAAAGTACAATATCCCGGCAATCAAAATTCGGGGCGTTTCTGTAGTCGGCGTTGAGGGAAAACGGGTAATGTGAGGGGAATGCGGGGTTTATTGTTTCAGGGGCATTGAATAACAGACCTCACGAGGTATCTGGTGGCGTGAGCCCCATCCCCCAAGTAAGCATTTACAAACATTTGTCTCTTTTGGGGAAGAACCTTTTATCAGGTTGTTTGCTTTACACTGTCATGCAATCAAAAATATAAATCGTAAACATTCAATAAACTAAGTCAAGAATCTGCGATATGATAGATGATTGATATATAAACAATCTTGCCAAGAACTAAATATATCCGGTTTTTCATTCGTGGGCTATTGGAAAAAGTACTTTACCGAATTCAATTTAATGAGCTTTGTACTGGAGACGCCATGTTGGTGCCCTTCAGAAGGCACCAACATGGCCGCCGTACAATAACACAAAAATCTGTCACTGAGTTTTGCTATTGACACGAAAAAATATTACTATAGAGAACCGATACATTGAAAATGATAATTCTTGTAGTGCAAGAACTGTTCAGTTAGTAAACCCCTGAGCGGTAACCCTTCTTTTGACCTATGCGAGAGCCTTTTGTAATGTCACGCAACGCAAAAACCTGGAAATTCAAACGTCACCTACAACAAAACAAAGACCCTGTCGAGCTTAAACGTTGTAAAACGTCAAGTTGGTGTCTCTCATATCTGATAAAACGAAAACGTTAAAAAAAAATTGTAATTTTTAATTGTTTAAGGCAAAATAACTAAGAATTGATTTAATATACTGCAAGACTGACGGCATACCGTCTTGCAAAATACCTTCTTAATGGATATATAACTCACATTTCAATTCGTCCGAGTGTGTGCTTTTTAAATTAACCTTTTTTCAATTTCTCTAGGGGAACATGAATAATCAACCTGACGGAGAGTCAGCAGACAAGCGTCAGTCAGTCGTAAGTTGTTAATGCCTTTGTTTTAGAGCTAGTTTTTGTTTGTTGTTTGATGATACAACGTATGGTCACGTGTTGCAATATATCCAGTATTAATGACAGTCGTTCTCCAGGTTGCCAAAACGGACGCAACTAACGATCAATCGGCGGGAATATACCCATGGGTGGTGACTGGGGTAAGTACCCAGAACACATTATTGTCTCTAGATCTCTCAAGACTCTTGTCTCTTTCCATAGCATATAAAAAGATTTACGGAAAATTAAAGTTGGCCTAAATCTTCTTAAAGTTAGTCATCCAACTATGTTGCTAAAGCTCTTCAAAGCTGATATTTGCGCTACCGTACTAAAATTTGACGCAAGGCTGGCTTCATGCAGTTGATGTAAATATTGCCATTGACTTCGCAAGTGACAACCCGTGCCGATTATACTTGACTTTTGTTTGCTGTAAGTAGCTTTGAACAACAACTTAAAGTTCACTTAAATTCGCTCGGCTTAGTCTCTTCAAGGAAGAGTCTTTTAACATGAACTTTAGGCTAGTGTAAAGGCTGCGTAACGTTATATCCTGAATTAGAAATACAGTACCATGCCAGCTTCACACGGCTGTAAAGTTATCAGGGGTTGTAGTGCCTTTTTAGTAAATAATTGTTTTTCTTGTTACAAACTGGAACAGACTCAAACAGCCAAGCTGATCAGGTATAAAGTCAAACTTTATAGATTTCATTCGTTTGCTGTCGTTTTTGTTCTTGTTTATGTTAATAAAAAAGTGTAATAAGTTAAATGTTTATTTTATAAAAATGTACTCGATGGAGAGTTACTTTTAAATACTATTTAAAGCCCTACAATCAAGTTCTCAAGCATTCTCGACAATTTCTTCTAAAATGTATTCAAAATGTCGCCACGCCATGAGGGTAATTTCCGTTTTGTCTTTATTGCTGGAATACTCGATCAGGAAACCGTCTTAAAAATTTCTCTCAGTGCACGAATTCATATAACTTGTAGTTTAAGGGAAATTCAGATTCAGTTTTCGCAATAAAATAACGAAAAAAAATAATTTCTTAAATACCTTCTTAATGGATATATAACTCACATTTCAAAATTCGTCCGAGTGTGTGCTTTTTAAATTAACTTTTTTTCAATTTCTCTAGGGGACCATGAATAATCAAACTGACGGAGCGTCAGCGTCAGCAGACAAGCGTCAGTCAGCCGTAAGTTGTTAATGCCTGTTTTAGAGCTAGTTTTTGTTTGTTGTTTGATGATACAACGGATATGGCCATATGTTGCAATATATCCAATATTATAAAGACAGTCGTTCTCTAGGGTGACATTGGCGACTACTGGTATCATTCGGTGGGAATATACCCATGGCCAGGAACACATTATTGTCTCTAGATCTTCCAAGACTCTTGTCTCTTTCCATAGAATGAACTTCAACTTCCAGCAAGGTATTAACGTAAACTTTAGGCTAGTGTAAAAGCAGCATAAAGTTACATCAATTAGAAATGCACGACAGTATCATGTCAGCTTTACACGGCTGTAAAGTTATTAGGGGACTTCATGCTGTGTTTTTGGAAGTTGTAGTTGCCTTTCTTAGTAAATAATTGTTTTTCTTGTTACAGACTGGAATAGACTCAAACATCCAGACTGCTCAGGTATAAAGTCAAATTTTATAGATTTCATTGGTTTGCTTTTGTTGTTGTTTTTGTTTATGTTAATAAAAAAAGTGTAACAAGTGAAATGTTTATTTTTAAAAAATTAACTCGTTGCAGGGTAACTTTTGAATACTATTTAAAGCCCCGAAATTAAGTTCTCAAGCTAACCATTCTCGATAAGTTCTTCACAAATGTATTCAAGATGTCGCCATGACATTAGGATAATTTTGGTTTTGTCTTTATCGCTGGAATTTTCAGAGGAAACAGTCTTACAAAATCCTCTCAGTGCACGAATTCATAAAACTTGTAATCTAAGGGAAATGCAGGTTACAGTACGAATATTTTTGAAAGTAGATTCTTTTTAGCAATTAATTTTTACTTTTCGAGATAAATAACGTAAATATTGATGTCATTGTTTGTATTTTAAAAGCGGAAAAGTGCAATACCCATACAAGACGAGGCAAATGGGTACGTATCAGTAAACACAGTTTGCTTAGTTCACTTAGTTTTTTTTATAATACTACAAAAGTAATCATTTCGTATCTGTACCTAAAGGGCGCGTGGTTTAAAATTTCGATATCTATGTCTTTTATAAGCATCAGCATACGCAACATATGCCTGTGTTTTAAAATGTGTTGCGAGTCCCCGCAAAAGCTCTGGGGGTCTTAGCTATTTTTGATGCGCGTCCAAGAGCACCAATCATAATGGGTGTTACTATAAGTTTCGAGGCTCCATAAATTCTTTTGATTTGAAATGCTAGATCTTGGTAATTTTCCTCCTTCTCCTCCTCGGTCCTATACTCATTCTGGACAAGCTTCTTGAATCCACTGACGATGTACAATACTGTTTCAGTGGATTCTCCTCACAATATACACAGTGGTGTCTCTGAGGTCTTTTCTAAGCTTGATCGAGTTTGTTCTCACTCCGTTTCTAATATCGACCACAGTGATGTTGACATCAATCTGCTCCTGTGTTGTACTATGCTCCAGCTCTCGTCTTCACTAACTTCCTCGGATCAGATGTTTAACCAGAAGGAGGTAACTTCTACAGGGCCTACTCAGGTCTTTTCTCCAAGTTTCTATTGCAGAATGGCTCTTCAGATCTACTTCCTCTCGTCTCTTTTAGCAATCCCATTTTCTGTGTAGTGTCATATGAAGCTGCATACAGTAAAGAACTCAATTGAATCATGTTGTGCGTTTGAATCCTTTTTACGGCCTTATTAATTTTCCTAACTTCTGCTCTCAGCTTTGCTTTATCGCATGCTTTCAATGATGGCAATCCTACTCTAGTTGTTGTTGTTGTGATAACCTGTAGAATCCTATTACAAAGAGCAACCATCCAGTTCCGTGCTGATCTCCTCTTGTGTTTCATCAGCAGTGGAGGTTCTTTTTCAGCTGGCGTGCTATCTTCACCTTTGCTCCTGACATAACTTTCAATCAACCATTTGTTGGCCTCCTTAGTTCATCCTAATCTCTTCTGTCATTGGTCAGCAGTAACAGGATAACGACCAGGCTTGCGCTGCTGATCCACAGGACACTTGCCGGACGCGACGCTTGCACTAACGTCGTTTGAGTGAAAATCAATATTTGACATTCTCTCATCAAATGAGGTCGTTGAAACTCTAAAACGCGGGTGACTTTTGGGTTGCTGGTACTTGCCAAAGGTGCCACCTAAGACTATGGCGGGAAGAAGTGTTCATATTCCCTTAGGCTAAGGTACCAGCCAGCTATTATTATCATCATCGTCGTCGTCGTCGTCATCATCATCATCAGTATCATTATTATTATTATTATTATTATTATTATCATTAATTTTTAAATTTGACGTAATCTGTCTAATAAAAAGTGTTTACTGCAAACAATAAAATAATAAACTTCATGAACTGAGGAGGAACAAAGAGGCTAGTTCTGAAAATATACATGTATTAAAAAGCTAAAATTCTAGAGAGCCTACAAATCTTAATCTCAGAAAAGAAAAACCTAAACCTAAAAAAATATATATACTAAGATAAGCTTTCGGAATTTGCCACATTAAAATCGATATTCTTTAAGTCCAGTTTATAGTTTCTGGCACGAGATCCTCTCAAACAAACCAATGCGGACCGCAGAGGAGCGAACGATGTCCGCACCAAGGCATGGTGTGGCTATATCGTTCTCCTTTCTTGGCAGCTAACAATTTGGTGAGGCAGCTGTGGAAGCGGAGACACTCCTTCCCCATCCCACCAGTGCTTGTAAATATTAAGGGTGTAAAAATTCCGTGCTCAACTTCAAGACCTCTACTGCAGCTGTGTAATTTGCATATGCTTTTCGTCATGCGCTCGCACAATCAGGCTAATTTGTGTTCGGCGCGTTTGGGTTAGAGCGCTTCATTGGTAACAAAATGGCCAATTACAACCATGTCAATGCCAAGCTTGTGGAGAATCGAATGTGCAGCAATATCAGAAACCTAAGTTAAATACTACAAGTAGTACTTTACAGTTTGGTCATGTTTGAATTATGTGAAAAAGCAACACGTCAAATTCTTCTTAACCTTTTAGAGGCGGTGGCTTACTTGAACTCGCCGTTTATTGATTGTTAATCTAATTGAGAAAGTGCGGCACTCACTTTTATGAGTCAAATACCACAACAAAATGGCCGACTGCAACTAAATGAGGATTTAAGCTTTTCATAATGTCCTTCTTTATTTGTTTGCAGTATCCACAGGCTACACTACCATAAATCCGTAAATGCCGGCTGGTGTAAAGGCCCACTATAAAATGTCTTCCAAAATCGATAAATATTAAGATATTCATTAATGTGTAGATTAATTTATGTTCTTATTTTTTTTTTGATGTAGAGGATCTTCTACAGATTACTCTCAGAGTGGGAAGCAAGGACGTCGCTATCTGACACAAGATGAGGTAGGCTGTATCAAATGTTATTGATGAAAAAAAAAAGAGTAGTTTATCACTCCACAGGCAATCCACTGATCCAATTTGTGTGGACGGTGGTTGCGGGAAAATGACATTCTTTCAAAGTATTGTTTTCCTTTGGCCATCGTAGCTTGTTAAAAAAAAACAAACTGCGGGGTAAACATGGCAATAAAAAATGGAATGGAAAGCAAAATTCATTTACTTGACGCTTTTTGTTTCGACATACACCCTCAGAAAAAACCGTTAGAAGTAGAAGTAACAACTAATTTTAAATTTACCAGTAACAAATTAATATATTAACAATACCAATGACAGAAGCTTGAGAAAAATTTGCATATAAAAGATGCAAACTACTAACAGTAAAGCTTTCCTCTGCTAACATTATCATTTAGCTTAGTAAATACGAGTGTAAGTTCAAGTTTTGGAAGGTGTTGATCTCCATTAGAAGTGTTAAAAGTATAATTTCTTTGTCTTCTTTGTCCTTTTCTTGACGTTTATGTCTTTTTTTATCACTTTAAAAGCGAAAAAACTTCATAACTACGAACAAGGCAGGCGGGTACGTTTAAGTCATGTTATATTTTCTCGTTACTTGTTTTATTGTTGTAGCTGCTGTTACTGTTTTAGGGCTAAGGGCATTGTTTCTGTTGTTTTGTAAAGAGAATCAATCCATTAACGTGAGACATTATGAGAACTGCTATATCACCCAGTTATTGTGCTGGTGACTCAACAGACTAGTGCAACGGCCAGAAATTTTGAATATGAAGACATGAAAGAATGAATGTCACACGGTCGAAACTCGAGTGACTCGAAAACAAAGATGCCGCAGTATGGGGGGGGGGGGGGGGGGGGGGGGGGGGGGGGGGAAGGTGAAGTTGGTGGGAGGTTCGAGGCTTGCAGACGTTTCTTTGCATTTAAATTTTAACGGCTTAATGTTTCACGTAGTACTAACACATGTGCAGTGTCATTCACATCGCTGGAAAAACAAGATGGCGATTGGTTGAATTCTTCCACTGATGCTTATGCTTATTTCACGCCAGTTCACACTCGTGAAATAAGCGAACTATTTGTGAAGTAAGCATAAGTACAAGCACAGGAAAAAGCGCAGGCGGCCCAGACGTTGAATACGATTATAACAATTTTAGCCGTTTATAAGACGATGTATGTGAATGCTTTGAAAATTACTCTTAATGCTGTGTGTAGAAAATAATTTGAATAAAATGTCTCACATTATGTTTGCCTTGCCTTATTTTGATGTCTCTGGGTTCCTGGAGGTGGTTTATTTTGGCGAGTTTTACTTTCTGGCGGTTGGCTTCCCCCAAAGACATGTAAAGAGAAACGATTCATGTGTTTAAAGGAAGCCAACCGCCAGAAAATACAACTCGCCAAAATGGCTCTAAACGACCTCCAGGAACCCAGAGACATCAAAATAAGGCAATGCAAACATAATGTAAGCCATTTTATTCAAGTTATTTTCTATACATAGCATTTAGAGTAATTTTCGAAGCATTCTCATACATTGTCTTATAAACGGCTAAAATTGTTATAATCGTATTCAAAGTCTGGGCCGTCTGTGGAAAAAGGAAATGTTTCTTTCTTGTGCTTAATTATGCTTGTGCATATTTCACCTCGGTGTGCACTAGCATTTTCTTCGCTAGTGCTTATCTCACAAGTGTAAACCAGGCGTTTTAGCTTAGCTGAGGTTGACTTCATTTATTTATCTAGTGAATGTATCCTTACAGCATTCCAGGTCGCTTCACCAAGAAAAACCTGATAATAAGAGCCACCAGACGTTACAGGCGGAAGTAGATGGTGTTCTGCAAGAACTGCTGACTAAATGCAGGCGCAGCACACATGCAGACTAGCCAGATTACATTGTTAATTAGAATGAAGCCATGAGTAGAAATAAAGGATGGCTGAAAATCTAGTTGCTTGCTTACGTCCTCAGTGTATAATAATTCCACGACGAACGAAGCACCGAGTAGGCTATAATTAACAATTGCTCCACTCACGTTCGTTGGATATGAGATGGTAGATAACCAAAGAGGCGCGTAGCACCGAGTTCGCTACAATCATGTCATATCCAAAAAGCGAGTGGAATACTTGTTTTACAAAAAACGCCCCCAAAACATAGCAAACTTAACCAAACTAAAAAGAAAAGGGCCCCAAGAAGTCACGCTTCCGTTCACCTTATTTGCAGAGACTGGTATAACGGCTCTTATAATCCACCACATTTTTTCTCTTGCGCGCTTGCGCGTGATAGTCTAAACGCGTCACGTGACTGAATATTCCCCAGCTAAAACTGGGGAATATTCGAGTGATATGCTCCAATTTTCAAAACAGCGCGTGTTGCGAAAAATATTTGAAGGAGAGTAAACACAATAGCCTCCATTTGGCCCCTACCTAGAAGCTCATAGTTTTCCTCGAGCTACACTCTCGGAAAACTGTTCGATTCTCGGAACAGATAATGTCCGCTGACAATTATCCGAACATATTTCTGCGCCAAGTGGAGGCTATTGCTTATATAACCCATAATGGCTAAATCAACGAAAACTCTCGAGTGGCATTGTCCAATCATTCAGTTTTAAATAATAAGCTCGTATCCAGCAAGCACGAGCGGTATAACTTTTTATTTAAAACGCCCTCAACATGAATTGAAAATTAGGGGTACGCTTACCATTTTTGTAGAGAATGGTATAATAAAGAATTGGTTTATGCTTAGTGTGAGTTTACCAAGTTATGAATGCATGCGAGAAGAAGACAAGAAAAGTGAGGGCAACTCTAGCCTCTTGAGTGCTCTCCAAAATTTCCAAGTACATCAGCCCATAACTTGATATATCTACGTAAGAAGGAAATGCGTCAATCATTGGATTTTAAAATATTTCCAAGAGTGTAAAGGTTGCAGGTGTTAAGTTATTGTTATGGGAGGAGTAAATATCGCAGAGGATCTTTGGTGTTTCGCTCTTGCTGTTCGTAGAATGATTTGAAACGATTTTAGTAATCCGGCAAACAGTAGATTTTCTTTGGGCTTTTGTTTATTTTCTGTTCCACACAATAAGCTCTTGCCAGCCTACATACACCCATCGAAACAAATAGAGACAATTTATCAATTTTCCTCATTTGCTAGGCGACGCGATGGGAAATAGCAACTGTCATGGAACTTTTAAAATTAATGTCTTCAGTTGTCTTTTTAAGCAAGTCATAACTAACACTTGCGACATTTTTGGAAAAAACGTTCTCTGCAGTTTACTTAAAAACTTGGTCTAAATGGGTCTGGAGACATAAAGTTCACATTGTACTCGTTTCTGCTTTCGTCATCACAGCGATCTGACAACATCGTATTAGACCATAGTAAAATACGCAAAGTGGATCGCGAAATAAGTTATCTTCGGATTTCGAGCTTTTAAGTATTTCGATACAAAGCATTAAGTATTAAATCCCCTTCCTTTTTTCAGACATTTATTTGAGTCTTCGCAGTGAGAATAAAATACCGTCTGGTCGTAGATTTCCCTTAATTTGTTCTCGTGGTAATGTTAATATTGTAGGCAAAAAGAGTTAAATGAAAGTAGTTATTTTTGACAGGTACAAAATTAAACTTATTTATATTTGATCTGTAGTATAAGACTATTAATTGCAACCTGCTTGTGTGGTTTTCAAAGTCTGAAAAATCGTTTTTCATAGATAGATAGCAATCTTGGTTCAGACATGACGGGCACATTTGAATTTCCTCCGCTGGTGATTGGTTCATGCCCCTGACCCTGCGGAAGTATTTATCAGTACCTGTGTTATAAATAAGAACAGAATATTTTTAACAAACAAAGGTCTTTTCAATAGAAATTGCGTCGTTACCGAGCTGATAACTGTCATCAAGACCGAGAGGCGATAACATGGTGAAGTTTGCCCTTATCGTCATCGCAACAACCCTGCTTCTTTCGAATTTTACCAGTGCGAGAAGTCGTTGGACAAGAGATGTTGGACCTCCGAAAAGTTTCCTTGAGCAAGTTTCTGCCTTCCACAGACCGTGGTTTGGACGAAGAGAAGCCGAATTTCCCAAAAAGGTATTTAAAAGTCCGTCCCTATACTTTCCCGTCATAGAAATCGCAGTAGAACTGACAAATTGGCATTAAAAAGTCCTTTCTTTGTAACAAAGGGATGTTACAACTCAAAACTTTCTTTTCAGAGTTGAATTAACATAAAACAATAGCCAAGCCTTGGTTTGAAGTCACCAGTTAACAAAATAAGTTTTAAAAGTCTTTCCCAAGAGGTTTTCTTTTGTAACCTCAGCATTCAGTACTTAATGTGGAGTGGTGCGTTCAGATAACTTCATTTTAACTCTCGAAAAACTTGACACGAAAACACAGCACTATCTATCATAAATTATTGTATGAGAGATCTTTGGAATAACATACAAAAAAAGCGTGATATCCTGTGGAGATTAGCGTCGTGAGAGTAAAGCATAAAGCAAGATTTAAATGAACCGATCTGATCAAACGGGACTAACATTATACAATTGAGACCAGTTCGGGAAAGATCATTGGTGGTTGGTTATTTTTTCACTCACGATCATATAACAAAGAGTAAGCGAATAAGGGTTAGACTTTGTATTCAGAATAAGGCGTAGGAACCTGATAACAATTTATCTATTTTTTTTAAGGGGAAGATATATGTCATATTAGGACCTATTAGTATTTTTAACGTTCAGTGGGTGGTATTTCTGAGTATGATAAGTGAAAAAGGTTTGTCAGAAAACGCATTAGTTCGGTTTTAACACAGAACGTGTCCGGTTCAATGTGGAACAAGCAGCCAATGATTTGCCAATTATCAGAGCAGTTAAATTAATTCTCCTTTGTTCAAAGTCTTTGTATTGATATAGCACGGACGTATTGTTTCCCAATAGGTAGATAAGTTTAAACTGGAAAGCTAAACATTGCGTTTACAAAAACGATTAGTTGAACTTTGTAAATGAATTATCGATGATTTTTGGCGTGGTACAATAGTTTTCGTTTGTGTCACAAGAAATTATCAGTAATCAATCGCAGTCTTTACCGGTGCAATTAAACCGACTAGTCATGAGCGTTCTCCGGTCTTCCGATTGCGTCTACCATTAACGACATTAACAGGTTATAAATCAGTTGTGCGGAAGAGAGAAGAGTCAATTGAAATTGAACAAGAGAGCAAAGATTTTATTTACCGGCCAAAGCTGTCAAATAAATTTAAAAGAAAGTGTTTGCCGCAAGAAGCAATTCGACTTAAACATTTCATCTCTTCAAGATTCGCGAAGCAAGCCGTATGCCGGTTCGCTGCGAATAATGATATTTAAAAACACAAAATTGACAAAAGAAGCAGAAAACACCTGCAAGACCTTATTCTGCAACGCACTATACACTCGATTAGGTTTCCATCCGCCCTTTTGTACCATAGATTTTCAGTAAAGTTTCATTTGAAAAGAAAATTGCAATCACTGACGAGAAGTTAAGCTGATTTTCGGGAAGGAGGTTTTGGAAAACTATAGCTCCGTTTGGTTCAGTTTTCTTTCCCTTTGTTATTAGCCAAGTTTAAACAATATGAAAAGATAAAAAGACTGTCTTACAGAGATGTTAATTGCGTACATCTACAGAGCTTGAACTTTTATTCTAACACATCTGACCAAAATTATTCCTAAAGGAAATTTCTGTAATTTATCCAAAATATATCTTAGAATGATTACAGTATGATTTTGAGAGCATTTCATTGCATTCCAGGCTAGAACCGAATGTGCGTTTTATTTACTCAGCGATATAACTGAATAAGAAAGAACAAAAGAGAAACCAAAGAGTATTTCACTTTGCATCATCGTGCCTATATGGGGATTATAGGCCGGGTCATCTTACTTTTACAAAGAGCGTTTTGAACGACATCGTGTTCTCGCGCTTCCGTGATCAGTACTAATAAATGCGCGTATGGCTGAACGGAAGTCCTCAAGTCTTGTCTTAAGATACCAAGTAATAGCGTTTTCCTTAAAACAATTATAATTTATTATAATTATTACATACGCAATTTCATTATTAATTTTCTCAAAGTTGAATTGTTTGTTTTTCAGGTCTTAGAGCCTTTCTTTGCGTGTATTATACGTTTCCTTTCAAAGATTATCTGTCCAATCAACGCTCTCTAAGATTTGCTACATATTGAGCAGCGTTCATCGGGAAAAGAAAATCGTCAGTCTAAAGAAGGCGGAAATTGCTCATGTTCATCGTAAGCAGTGTTTAATATCAGATCAGTTTTCTATAATTAATAAGTCGGTCGCTTCGCATTTCCCGCTCATTACGTCCTTCTTGTTTCAAATGCTAATCCTCTAATTGTCCGATTGCCTCACCCACCACTGACTGTGAGAGTTGTGCGCACAACGCAAAGTGACATAAATTTCCTTTTCAGGACAAACGAGTTTCATTGTCTTTTCCTGTTTACTAGTACTGATCGCTTCTCGATCTTAGAATATCGTGTTTCAAACGTTCTTAAAATTCGCCATACAAGAATCTTAATTAATTTTAGATACATTTTGATTTTTTTCCTAACTTAACCTTACCGATTCAATAAAAGTGAAAGCAGCGAAAAAAAAACTGTTCACCATACGGAAATGAGCTTATTGTCTCTTTCCAATAGATTGCCAACTCGTCAAGGTTAGCATGCCTGACACTATTAACAACACTTGATTGAGTTGTGCAGCGTTATTTTAATTAAAAGTGTCACAGAACCACTAGTTATTAATTTTGCAATTTGTCATTTTCAGGCAATAAAGACATCAATTTATTCCTTTAATTCTTTTCGTCAGAAAATCAACATCAAGCTAAATGAAATTAGCATCGAGCTGTGTTTAAAATATCCCGTCAACCATAGCTGCATCCCTATAAAGTATCAGAATTAGATTTTACTAAATAAGTCTAAATCTCTCAGCATGCCGGCTAAATAGATTTAGTTCCTGATTTAAAAACACTGTTGAAAAAGTCGGGCAATACACTATTTTGGTGAAATGGTTTGGAATTGTATTCTTGTCATATTGTTTTCAAGACCTTTGAATAGACAACGGTTTCGAAAATTCTCAAATTAAACCGGATGTCACAAATCGTTATAAAAAGGCTTAGCGGTTCTTTGTTGTGAATAGTAAACTAGAAACGAAATCGTCGTTAATCAGTCAAAAAGGGAATATCACGTTAGAGTATTCTTATCAGATGTATAGCGCGAAGATGCCAAGATTGTTTCAATTTGCTGCAATTCTCGCTTTAATCGTCTCATTGTGTGCGTCAAGAGCGATAGGAGAAGACAAATTGAAATCTGTTACGAACAAACAAAAAGGTTTGAAGATGTTAAGTCACCGACCATGGTTTTCTGGTAAACGCGGCGGTTTTCCTTTGCACAGCAAGGTAGGCAAAAATAAAATAAGTTCTTTAAGGATGCTTAGCCAACATTACTATCTTGTTCAAGTGGAAAATCGACGATAACAAGTACGCTTTGTCTATTTAGATAAAATTGTTGATTCTGTCAATTTAATCGAGAAAAGAGAAATTCACAAAAAAACGTGTCCGAACAAACGTGAGAATAGTTAGAGTAGTAATCTTCCATTGACATGAAAACACTCAACCACGTGAAATTTATGTCATAGATTGTATTATTGCTTTGAAGGAATAGTGACAAACTTAAGAGCGTAACTGTAGCAATCTCACAATTACACTGATGCAATGATATTATCATGTAAAATTCAAGAGTAAAGGCTGTGGGCTGCGTTACTTTAAGACATTATAACTTTCGATTTTCAAAACAAAAACTTTCAAACAGGACCTTTTTCAAAAGGTGAAAGACGAGCCCATTGTTTCCAAATTGAACAATAGACAAAAGATTAAGGTCAACTCGCACTAAAGCTGCTCGGTGTTACAAAAAGCCACAAAAAAGAAGCACCATTTGTAAATAGAAATCATGATAAACGGACAAAGCAGGAAAATCTTTCTGATACATGAATTATATTGTCCTTCTCACTCTTCACACTGTCATTTTAAAGACACCTGTTGGCCATACTCGGAGACCTTTTATATTTAAAAGAGAAGAGTTCCCTTGACATAAAGAACATTATATTTCGTATTTGAAACAGTTAAATAGCAAAAAGATTGGATTTGTGTGAAAATTATTCCGGTGGATATTAACCGAGCTGCAAGGTAAATAGTCCAGTCAGGTAAATAAGTGTCATGTCACTTACCTAACCAGTGATACATTACAAGACGTCCTAAGACAGGAAAATTTTAGTTGTAGTGCGTTAAATATCCACCATTATTGACTAGCAGCGACTGAGGTGATTTATCGGTACCCAGGTACAAATCGTATGTTCCTTTTTGCGTGAAGTGGAGAAAGTTACATCGTACTTTGAAACTATATGGTGTGTAGCATTGTGACTGTGTTCACTGACCTTCACTGGTTGTCTTGGCCCGTTTATTTGCTTGTTTCCACTTAAAACGTTAGCCACTTCTCCTTCTCAGTTGTCCTCTTGAAAACTATGAACGAACCGAGCCCAAAGTGGCTGAAACCGATGTCTGTCGGTCTCTTTTGAAATTTTCTGAGATCTGTAATCATAACCTGCTCAAAAATTACAATAAAATTATGGATAAAAGTTGCACCCATGTAAATGTTTGAATGCTGTTTTCTTTTCGCTGCCCCTTAAGGCTTGTTGCCCGCTCCAAAACTGGGAACTAATAATGAACAAATTACCAAATTGGAAAGCCACATAAGCCTAAACCGTCATATTTTTTTATGAATTGGAATTTAGATATGTTGGAGAAAAACCCTCGGAGCAAGGCGAGAACCAACAAAAAATGCATTGCCCACATATGACACTGGGCCGGTATTGAACCCAGGTCACATTGGTGGGACGCGAGCGCTCGCCATCTTATGTTGCACGTGTCTAAGGAATGCTACTGTTTCTCTCACAGGTATGGAACAGCAAAACACGAGGATTTGATCAAGGAGAGTGGATAGTTAGGGACAAAAGCTAGGGCAGAAAAATTTACAGCAGCAGTAATAAACCACGATGAGTTACTTCACCAACGGAGGCCTAAAATGATATATCTAACTCCTTTATTTAGTTTTCTTTAAATTGATACCTTAACGCTAAACTCTGTAAGCAGACAAATGTTTAAATCACTAAAAGAAATCTTAAGTTATAAAAATCGAAGTAAAAATAAACTTGTTAGCTATATTGCAACCATAAACAACACGCTTAAAATGTTGGCAGACCGACTCGAGAGAAGAGCGAGAAAGTCAGCCAGATAATGTACCAGAAATTAAAGAATTTCTCTTTAACTTTTGACTGCTCTTGAGTTAAGGATTCACTGTGTTTACCCACACATTCTGATTTGCTATCAATTCTCCTTTAATGATTGACGCCAAAACTCTCATCTGTAGAGAATCCAGTTGGCAATATATCAAGACAAGACACTAGTTCTTATGGATGCGACAATGTAGTTGCCCTACAAGGATATCATAACTTAAACTACACATTACTAGAATTCTTCCAATGATACAAATTGCTGCAATCTGATTGGCTAAACTATCGTACTGACATCATCATCCACAACTATTGGTGACTGTCGTGGCTGTAGGTCAAAATGGTGACGTTATATAGTTCTTCCAAAGTTTCCCCGAAACGTCTAACAAAAAAAGAAAATAAAGTTCCTGAGAAAACTAAAAGAACATTCATGATTTCTTGACTTAAATAAAACACTCACGAGCGCGTACAAATCTGCAAATTTCAAATAAAAATTCAGAACGCGCGATGTTTCTAAAGCTAAGAAGTTTTTTTTTACTACGTAGAGAAACAAATGGAAATCGTTATTCGCATAATTGAAGAAGAATTCAACTAAAACAATTAGATTACTCGTTCTCGATTTCTAAGAAATAATAATTGATTAGGACCTTATCCTCATCAATTATCACCTCATAGAAATTTCATAACCTAGTAATACCAGTGCTAACCTTAAATTAGTCCGGTTGAAGGAAGTCTGAGTTTGATCGAGTCAGTCGTCAGTCAGTGATTCTCTCAAGTACTGTTACCATCACTGTTATTGAGTGGTAGCTGTAACAATCGTTCACTTATCCGAGAATAGACTGCAAAATAGCCGTATTTTGGGGAAACGGGTGTACAGTTAGGACGAAAGATAAGCGCGTGTCAAAACGATCAAAGGAGTTGGCGCCTCAGCCGGGTGCGACTGATCCTCGCGCGCTTCGCCCACAAGAATCAATAGTGCTAGCGCTGAGCGAAACACCGGAAAAAAATAAATATTTCACAGTCCAACAGAGTATTATTTAGACCATTTCCCGTGTTCGTTTACTCTTTAGACAATCACACACAAACTTGAAAAATGAAAATTCCCAATCAAACCTTTGGGTAGATAATGGGTCATTTGATGGCTCAAAACTAATCTTGACAGTAATTTTTCTGCCAGCACAATCGAGGGAGGCATTTTAGCGCAAGTTTAACATACAGAACAAAGACTGCTGTCACTACACTGATTGTTACGAGCACCTTTGTGGTGAATGAGACAGATTAATTCTGTAAAGTACATTGAAGGAAATTAATTAACCCTTGGTGCCAATGAGTTTAGAGAATTGAATTTGAATTCATTTTTTCCGGTAACACCTTAAAGAGCACGTCATATATTTGCCTTCACACGGTTACCTCGTGAATGAAAAAATTAAGTAAAGCTTAAAATAGACAAAAAAACACAAGTATTGCATTTTTGACGCAAATTGTCATCTTTAAAAAAGTTTAGTAAACGTTCGGCCACAATGTTATTTTTTCTTTACAAATTAACTTGAGTTATTTCCAATTTTTGCGTTTCTTTCAATTCGTAATTCTGAGTGCTGGCTGAGGCTTCTGACCATTCCCACGTCATTTCAGCCATCCTTACTAAAAAATATTAGTCTGGCCAAATGATAGTGTACATGCTCTAATCGTTTCTAGTCAAGTTATGGTCCGGTGTGTGAATGAGTGAAAAACCGAATCCTTCAAAAGATTACGACTCTTCTTTCGAAACAAATCATACTATATGATGGCATTTTGTTTTTTTTTCTCTCTGTCTAGATTGCACAAAACACTTGTCAAAGGCGACCGGACGGTTAAGCTTTTTTGTGAGAAATTTTTGAAGACGTGATTATGAATGCTTTATGATAAGCAGGTAAAATTTACTTAAAATTTTCGCGGCATAAATTGTCATAAATATTTTGGCAAATTAACGAAGCCAGATCTCCCGCAATAAAATTTACTTATACTGAAGTGTTCTGGAAGCCAGACAGAGTTTCGTCTATTATCACAGAGCGGAAATTATACGCCTACAAACAAGCTAACAGACAAAAAAAAAAAACTTGAAACAACAATACCAGGAAGCACTGGAAGGATTGTAACAAGTGTTTGGATATCTCGTTTACACATTCAAGCTTCATTTTTAGCGTGGAGACCAACGCTAATGGCATATCTTGTCGATAGCTTCTCGTGCCGAAGTTGAACTTTCCTAAAAAGTAAAACAGGAAACCACCTTTTCTTGAAAGGTGTTTATCAACGACAAGGCAAGTTGAAAAACTCAAACTAGAGACACAAATAATTCTTGAACAAAACTTGAAGATAACATTATCTTTCGCTGCTCATCTTAGTCTTCATCAAGTATCACTTGAAACTTCAAGTTCACTGAGTCAGGTATCAGAGATCGCTACTACACAACTGCTATGAACGATTTGAACTTGTTGAACCTTGGACAAACATATCCCAAGTGAAACAACACAAAAAGGCCAGTTGCAAATTAAAAGACTTGTATAGAACTTAAGCAGCTGGGTTTAACAAAGCAAATATACAACAGCCACACATGAATTAAGTAAACTCGTATATTCTGACTTGAAAACGCCCATTGTATGTTCGCATGACACATCAAATAGGGCCGCCGGCGGAAATTTGTACGAACGACTCAATCATTTGCCGGAGATGTTCAGAAATTTGAGGAAATTCATCAAAAATCGGAAATTAAAATGCCACAATGGCCCTCCTTGTCAAATATTTAATGAAAAGGCCACTTTTCTTTGTACAGATCAAAATCTCTCAACAGTGGAGTCACAACGGACTACCATGTCGTGTCGATTATACTTTGAGACGACAGGTCCTACACCGGTAACGTGCGTCAATACTGAGAATTCACTCGCCACTGAAAGCTATTAACCACACTTGAAGACACTGACACACATTATAAAAAGTATCACTCAAAAGATGTCCCTTATTCCCTTCACTGGTAACTGAGAGTGCGTTTTGACTTCGGAGTGTGGTTTGCTATCCCGTACAAGAACAAAGCTACAGGACAGAGGTTTGTGAAGGTGCGTTTGGATTAAGGTTTTTAAACTTGCGGTGTATAGAACGTGTGAAAAGAAATGTTGTATAGATCGTTCAAGTGAAAATGGCAGACAAAAGCGGAACTATCAATCGTTTTTCACGATTTTAAAGAACTCGATTCGATAGCATACTTGAATCATGCGCAACCAGACAGCAGTGGTTTGATACTGTACAACAACACTTGACAAATGAGAGGAACCAAAAGGAAACGACAATAGCTATGGGAACCATGGAAATACATTAAGTTATTGATAAACTTGAAAACGCGTGGCTTATGTCGCGCTTTCTACTTGTATGGAAAAACCGGTTTATCTGGTGGGAAACCAAATGGAGCAAGTCTTTCTTCTGAAAATGTTCCGGAAAATTTGGAATACTTTTTACCGGAATAAAAAATCAATAACCATTTGCTTCTTTGCACTTTTCTCCTACTTCTTGATAAAATACGCAATCGGTTCGGTGGGAACTGAGGTTGAACAGTCCTTTCCACTGGAAGATTTTCAATGTTGTGAAATGGGACACACTCATCTCGTCCAATTAGTATGTACAGTTCCGTTTGGCGGAAAATTCTCACCAGTTTTTAGTGGAAAGCGCTCCTGGTTTTAGGTTTACAACAGACTCTCCTGTAAATAAGCGAAAAATGTTCTAACAACAAGTAAAGTGGGTAGTTAAAGCCTGGCCAGAGAATTGCTTCGTTTATAATTTGTTATGCATTCGCTTTTATTCCCGACGTAATCTGACCTAATAAAACATTTGCTGCCTTTGACAGTAAGGCCGTTACCAGGGGGTGGGGGTTGGGGGTGACAAGTAGAAGATGCCAAATTCGTGCCGAATTTATCAATTCTAAGTTATCGCTTTTTTGAAAACTCTTAATTATTTGTAATCGAAAACTATGATAGGGCCACCCAGCTCGGTTAGAAGGAAAAAGAACATTTAGTTCCCTGTCGAGATTGGCTAAACGAAATCTAATAAAATTGCGAAGGTGTGCGCATGCTTACGATAGTGACGTGAGATCAACCTCGTTTCCATGGCCATGGGAACGAGTTCGACACGAGATTATAAACAATTATTGGATGAGGTTAGAGAATAATCAAGGTCGTGGTAGAGGTTATCAGCCAAAACGAAGGCTGAAGTTGATAACCCTTACCGAGTCCTTGACAGGAGCTCCTGTCCTTGATTATTCTGGATACCACAAAAACCGAATATCTAATAATTGTTTTATAATACAATGAACGAAATAAAAGGGAAGTCATGTTTTTGCTTCTTCACTGGCGACAAGCAAGAAAAAACGCTCGACCTTGACATGATTCCCCTTACTGAGAAATCATGCACGGCGGTCATACATGACATGATTACATGACATGATTACATGACATGATTACATGACATGGTTACATGACATGGTTACATGACATGATTACATGACATGATTACATGACATGATTACATGACATGATTACATGACATGATTACATGACATGATTACATG